>Ga0302314_10002262_pt1 | contig 35833 bp, 39 predicted proteins | sample III_Palsa_N2_3_FD_200533 | JGI IMG/M metagenome (GOLD analysis project Ga0302314, IMG submission 200533) | Peat permafrost microbial communities from Stordalen Mire near Abisko, Sweden - III_Palsa_N2_3 | ecosystem: Environmental > Terrestrial > Soil > Palsa > Peat permafrost | place: Sweden...
CTACGCGGGGTGGGGGGATCGGACACGCCGGCGGCTCCGTCCCCCCATCCCCCGCTTCGCGGGTACTTCCCCCCGATGCGGGGGGAAGAGAGGTTGAGGGCTCATTCCCGCACTTTAGCTCAGGCGTTCCCGACCGTCTCGAACATGCAGGCGGCCATGGCTTCGGTGGGGGTCTTGGCGCCGGTGAAGAGGAATTCGAAGGCGGGATAGAAGCGGTCGGCGGCTTCCATGGCGGCGTCGATCATCGAAGCCGTCTGGCCAGGCGTCGGCCGCTCGCCGTCGGGCAGGCACAGCGAATGGCGGAAGATCACCTCGCCGTCGTCGGCCCACACCTCGAAGTGGCCGAGCCAGACGCGCTGGTTGACCAGATTGATCAGCTCGTGCGCGGCGGGGCGCTGGGCGGCTTCGGCCTTGCGGTCGATGGACAGGCACAGCTGCAGGCAGTCGGCCTCCGGCCGCCAGGCGAACCACAGCTCATAGTCCTTCCAGTCGCCGGTGAGCGAAAAGGCCAGGTCGCCGTCCTCGGTGCGGTCGAAGCTGAGATTTTCGGCCGACAGCACATGCTCGACCACATCGAGGGGATCGAGCGCGATGAGGCCGTCGTCTTCGTCCGGTCTGAGGTTGTCCATGGGGCGTGAGGCGTCCTTGAGGTTGGTGGGAATCGCTAACGCAACACGAAGGCTTAGAGTGCTTCGCGCCGGCCGTCTCGCGTCAGTTCAGGCGTTTTTCGACAGGGCGTCGATCTTGGCTTCCAGGGCGTCGATGCGGGCCTTCAGCGCCTCGAATTCTTCGCGGCGGACGAGGTCGAGCTCCGAGGCCCATTTATCCGACTGGGCGCGGAAGGCGCTCTTGGCCTCTTCGCCGGCGGCCTGGGCGAGGCCCATGGCGGCCTGAGTCAGCTTGGCCATTTCGTCGAGGAAGGGGTTTTGCGATTGCATGGTCACTCCTTAACGCATGGCGCGGTCGATTGCGAACACCCTACACCCGGCGACGGCTTGGCATTAAGACGCGCCACATGGCGCTCTCGTTCCCGAACATCCGGCCGGACCTCTTCACCCTGCCGCAGATACATATAGGGAGCCTCGTCCTCGGCCCCTTCCCCCTGCGCTGGTACGCGCTGGCCTATATCGCCGGCATCCTGGCCGGCTGGCGCTACGCCCTATCGATCGTCGGCAACGCCAAGCTGTGGCGCGGGAAGACGCCGGCGGTCACGGCCGTACAGATCGACGACCTGGTGCTTTGGCTGACCCTGGGCGTGATCGTCGGCGGGCGGATCGGCTACATCCTGTTCTACATGCTGCCTCTGGCCGACGGGCGGGCGCAGCTGGCCGCCGACCCCCTGACCGTGTTCGAGGTCTGGCAGGGCGGCATGAGCTTTCACGGCGGCATGATCGGGGTAGGGCTGGCCATCGTCGGCTTCGCGTTGCGCCAGCGGCTGCCGCTGCTGGGCATCTCGGACGTGGTGGCGCCGGTCGTCCCCATCGGCCTCTTCTTCGGGCGCGTCGCCAACTTCATCAACGGCGAGCTGTGGGGCCGGCCGACGAACTTGCCTTGGGGGATGATCTTCTGCGCGCCGACCATCGCTGCGAACCCCGACGGGAGCTGCGTCGCCGGCCACGTCGCCCGCCACCCGAGCCAACTCTATGAGGCGGGACTGGAGGGGATCGGCCTCTTTCTCCTCCTGCGCCTGGCGACCCACGCCGGTGGTTGGCTGACGAAGCGCGGGGCGCTGACCGGGCTGTTCCTGGCCGGTTACGGCGTCGTACGCATCAGCCTGGAGAACGTGCGCATGCCCGACGCCGGGCTGCGCGACCTGCCCCTCGGCCTGACCGTGGGTATGATGCTGTCGGCCCCCATGGTCCTCGCCGGCGTGTGGCTGATCTGGCGGGGGTTGAAGCAAGACCCGTCTCCCTCGAGGGAGAGGGAGGGGCCTACGCCCCCGGGTCCGGCCGGAGGCCGGCCCAAGGATAAACTCCGCGTGGGAGGGTGAGGGGTTAGGGAACGTGCAAGGTCGGCCCTCTTCCCTAACCCCTCACCCGGACGTGCCTAGAGGCGCGTCTCGACCTCTCCCTCGAGGGAGAGGTGATCTCGGAGCGCGTCTCATCGCGCGGATCGCGGCCGAGGGGCCGGTGACGGTGGCGGACTATATGGAGGCCTGTCTGCACGACCCGGCGGACGGCTACTACGCCACGCGGCCGGGTCTGGGCGAAGCCGGCGATTTCATTACGGCGCCGCACGTCTCGCAGATGTTCGGCGAGCTGCTTGGCGCTTGGGCGGCGGAGATCTGGCGCCGGATGGGCGCGCCGGCGCGGGTGCGCCTGGTCGAGCTGGGGCCGGGCGACGGGACGATGATGGGCGACGTGCTGCGCGCCGCCAGAGCCGCGCCGGGCTTCGTCGAGGCGATCGAGCTGGTGCTGCTTGAGACCAGCGCGCCCCTCCGCGCGCGGCAAGCCGAGCGGCTGAAAGCCCGCTGGATCGCCGGTTTGGATGAGATCGGCGACGACGCGCCCGTGATCATCCTCGCCAACGAATTCCTCGACTGTTTGCCGATCCGCCAGGCGGTGAAGTGCGCGGACGGCTGGCGCGAGCGGCGCGTCGGTGTTGGCCCGCGTGGGGCGCTGATTTTCACGCCGGGCGAGCCGCGCGACGAGATTGCCCTGGACGCACCGCCCGGAAGCGTCTTGGAATGGTCGCCAGCGTTGCGACACTTCGGCGCCGGGATCGGGGACCTGATCGCCGGGGCCGGCGGAGCGGCGCTTTTCGTGGACTATGGCCGCGATGGCCCAGGCGACAGTCTGCAGGCGCTGGCGCGCCACAGGAGGGAGGATCCGTTGCTCAAACCGGGATTCGCCGACCTCACCGCCCACGTCGACTTCAAGGCTCTGTTGGCCGCCGCGGCCCCGGCCGCGACCCACGGTCCGGTGACCCAAGGCGCCTTCCTGGGCGCGTTGGGGATCGAAGCGCGCGCGGCGGTGCTGGCCCGCGCCAACCCGGACGAAGCCGCCAAGATCGGCCGCCAAGTCGCGCGGCTGACGGACCCCGACCAGATGGGCGAGCTGTTCAAGGTCGCCTGCGTCGCTTCGCCCGGCCTCATCCCGCCGGGGTTAGCGTGATCGCGACGCCCGTCCTGCAATCCGCGCTGCTGACCAAGGCCGCCGGCGTGCGCCACGCCTTTTTCACCCGCCAGGGCGGCGTTTCCACCGGGGTCTATGAGAGCCTCAACCTCGGGGTCGGCTCGGACGACCATCCCGAAGCGGTGTTCGAGAACCGGCGGCGGGCGGCGGCGGTGTTCGACGTCGGGACCAAGGCCCTCCTCACCTGCTACCAGATCCATTCGGCGACGGTGATTGTCGCCGACGCCCCCTGGTCCGTGCGACCGCAAGCCGATGGCGTCGCCACCAAGACGCCCGGCCTCATCTGCGGCGCCCTGGCGGCCGATTGCGCGCCGGTGCTGCTGGCCGACGCCGAAGCCGGCGTGGTCGCCGCCGCCCACGCCGGCTGGCGCGGGGCGCTGGAGGGCGTGGTCGGCGCGGCGGTGACGGCCATGGCCGGGCTGGGCGCGCGGCCGGAGCACATCGTCGCGGCGGTGGGGCCGTGCATCGGGCCGAAATCCTATGAGGTCGGCCTGGAGTTCCTGGCCGCCTTCCAGGCGCATGACGCGGACCACACGCGGTTCTTTTCCCCAGGCATTCACGCTGACAAGCTGATGTTCGACCTGCCGGGCTTCGTGCTCGGCCGGCTGGCGGCGGCCGGCGTGGAGCGGCTCGAATGGATCGGCGCCGACACCTTCGCCGATCCGGCCGCCTTCTTCTCCAACCGCCGCGCTTTCCGCCGTGGCGAAGCCGACTACGGCCGCCTGCTGTCGGCGATCATGCTCGAAAAATAACTCCTCCCTCGAGGGAGAGGTGTTCTGAGCGCATCCCTCACCGGAACTTCACGTACACCAGCTCGGGGTCGCCGGGGTCGAGGTTTTCGATCACGCCGCTGGGCTCGAAGCCAGTCTGGGTGAGCAGGGCCTGCATGGCGGCGTTGGACCGGTTGGTGGAGGTGAACAGGCGGTCGCTGTCGTGCGTGGCCGCGCAGCGCGCCATCAGGGCCACGCCGACACCCCGGCGACGCCAGGCGGGATGGACGGCGAGAAGCTCCACGAACGGCCGCGAGAAGAACCGTCGACTGACGATGGCGTAGCCGGCGACCGCTCCGTCCGCCTCGGCGATCCAGCTCATGCCGAGCCCCAGAAGCTCGGCCACGAGGGCCGGAACGTGCGGCGCGCGCGATAGTCCGGCCGCGGCGTCCACCGCGACGATGAGCGGCGCGTCGGCGGGCGCGGCCGGGCGGAGAGTCGGGGCCATCCCCCCTTGTAGCCGTCCCGCGCGCTGATAGAAGCCGCTTGGACGCATCGCGACGGGGGCCTCGAATGAAGCTGGTGGCCGGCAATTCCAACCGCAGGCTCGCCGAGGCCATCGCTCAGTCGCTGGACGTGCCTCTGACCAAGGCTCAGGTGAAACGATTCGCCGACAACGAGGCCTGGGTCACCATCGAGGAAAACGTGCGCGGCGAGGACGTCTTCGTCCTGCAGTCGACCAGCTACCCGGCGAACGACAATCTGATGGAGCTTCTGATCTGCATCGACGCGCTCAAGCGCGCCTCGGCCAAGCGGATCACGGCAGTGACGCCCTACTTCGGCTACGCGCGCCAGGACCGCAAGGTGGGCGGGCGCACGCCGATCTCGGCCAAGCTGGTGGCCAATCTGATCACCCGCGCCGGGGCGGACCGGGTGCTGACCATGGATCTGCACTCGGGCCAGATTCAGGGCTTCTTCGACATTCCTACCGACAACCTGCAGGCCGCGCCGCTGATGGCCGCCGACATCAAGGCCCACTACCGCGACTGCCACGACCTCTTGATCGTCTCGCCGGACGTGGGCGGGGTGGTGCGGGCCCTGGCCCTGGCCAGCCGGCTGAACGCGGGCCTGGCCATCGTCGACAAGCGCCGTTCGGGTCCAGGGGTGTCGGAGGTGGCCAACATCATCGGCGACGTCGCCGGCCGCCGGCTGATCATCTTCGACGACATCGTCGATTCGGCGACCACGCTGTGCAGCGCCGCCAAATCGCTGGCCGACGCCGGGGCGGCGGAGGTCTCGGCCTATGTCACCCACGGGGTGCTGTCGGGCATCGCCGTCGAACGGGTGCAGGACTCGGTGCTGAAGGAGCTGGTGATCACCGATTCCATCGCCACCGACGAGCGCTTGCAGACCGGCGGCAAGGTCCGCGTGGTCAGTTGCGCGCGCCTGATCGGCGAAGCCATTCGCCGTATCGCCAACGAGGAGTCGGTCTCGAAGCTGTTCGACTGAGACGCCTCTCCCTTGAGGGAGAGGTGATAGGATTGCGTCTCGGCGCCGACTCCAGACACATTCTCGCCGCGTCGGCGGAGCATTGCCGCCGCGCAGGGTAAGACGCTCAGGAACCTCCGAATGAAGACGACGCGCGTGCTCGCTGTGGTCGGCGCGGCCGCCATCGCCACCCTGGCCGCGCCGCCGATCTGGAGCGCCCTGGCCAAGCCCAAGCCGGCGCCGATCATCGAGGCTCCGCCACCCCCGCCGCCCCCGCCCGGACCAGTGTCGCTGCCGGCCCACACCCTGGCCGACGCCGCCGCCTACCAGGCCTGGCTCGAGCGCGCCGGCGCCGTCTCGCCAGCCTTCGTCGATGGCCCCTCGATCGCCAAGGCGCTGAAGGACACCACAGCCGCCAGCCCCGACGCCATCATCCGCGACGCCGTCGCCCTGGGAGCCGTCGCCGCCCTCCAGGACCAGGGCTTCGTCACCGAGATCCGCAACGCCGGCACCTCGCCGGACAACCGCGCCCTGATGGTCCGCTATCTGATGGCCGACGCGCGCTACGCCCTGATCTTCAAGGGCTCGGACCACGCCGCCGGCCTGGCGCAACAGGCGATCGGCGCGCCGGCGCTGAAGCTCTATCTCAACGCTCGCTCGATCAAGCAGGCCTCGTACGACATCCAGCACCAGGACTGGTCCAAGCAGGACGTCACCGATCGGCCGACGCGCCTGGCCATGGTCGAGCAGGCGGGCAAGCTGCCGCTCAACGACGCCGCCGACCACGTCGAGGCCCTGAGGGCCGCCTCCACCGGAGGGACGCCGATGGGCGTGACCGCCGCCTCGCTGGCGCCGCCCTACACCCCACTGGTGGCCGAGTCGCTGCAGCTGGCGGCCATCGCCGCCCTGGGCCTGGCCAGCGACGACATGTACGACCGCCTGGCGGCCCTGGCCGGCGACGACCGGGGGACGGGTCAGTGCCTGCACGAGGCCAAGCTCAACCTCTATCAGTGCCTGGCCGTGGCCAAGCCGCACTATGAGGACGTTTATTGCATGGCCCAGCACGGCATGAGCGACACGGCCGCGTGCCTGGTGACCAACGCCGGCCTGACCGTGCCGCCCGAACCTCCGCCGCCCCCTCCCCCGCCGGCGCCTGTCAAGAAAGCCCCGGTGCGTCACAAGCGGACGTAGGGCCTGATTGCATCGCGGCGCGGCATCGTGTATCGAGCCGCACCCTATTTTCGAGCGGGCCCGAGGCCCAACGCCGCGCGGCGCAATACGCGCGGCGGTTTACTTTTAGAGGCGAGGCCATGGCCGATATCGTTCTGAATGTTGAGGTGCGCGAGCACACCGGCTCCGGCGGCGCGCGCGCCGCCCGGCGTGTAGGCATGGTGCCCGGCATCCTCTATGGCGGGGACCAGGCGCCCGTCGCCATCGCCGTCAAGGACCGCGAGTTCCACAAGGCGCTGCACACCGGCAAGCTGCTCGGCCACCTGGTGAAGCTGAAGTACGGCAAGGAGACCCAGTCGGTCATCGCCAAGGACGTGCAGTTCCATCCGGTCACCGATGCGCCGCTGCACTTCGACCTCTACCGCGTCGACGCGCACCAGCAGGTCCACATCGAAGTGCCGGTGACCTTCCAAAACCATGAAGAGTCGCCCGGCCTGAAGCGGGGCGGCGCGCTCAACGTCAACCTGCACGTGATCGAAGTCCTGGCCGCGGCCGACCACATCCCCGAAGAGATCATCATCGACCTGACCGGTCTGGAGATCGGCGATTCGGTGCGCACGGCCGACCTCACCCTGCCCAAGGGCGTGGAGCTTTCCGCGCGTCACCGCGACGCCACGGTGGCCTCGATCGCCACCTCCTCCGCCATGGTCGCCGAGGAAGCCGAAGAAGCCGAAGGTGAACAACCGGCCGAAGGCGAACCGACGGAGTAACCCTTCCGCTCATCCCCGCGAAAGCGGGGACCCAGGTTTTTCGGTTTGCCTGAGAGTAACCAATCCCGATCGAAGAGTGTTTTCTGGACACGACTGGGTCCCCGCTTTCGCGGGGATGAGCGGAGCTTCACATGCTGATCTTCGCCGGGCTGGGGAATCCGGGGCGGGAGTATGCCGGGAACCGGCATAACCTCGGGGCCATGACCGTCGAGGCGATCGCGCAGAAGTGGAACTTTGATCGTGAGCGTTCGAGGTTCGCCAGCCTGGCGCGCGAGGGCCAGATCGGCGAGACGCGCGTGCTGATCCTGCGGCCTCAGACCTTTTACAACGAGAGCGGCCGCTCGGTGGGCGAGGCCGCGGCCTTCTACAAGCTGACCCCGGCCGAGGTGGTGGTCTTCCACGACGAGGTCGACCTCGCGCCCGGGCGCTTCCGGATGAAGGCCGGCGGCGGGGCGGCCGGCAACAACGGCGTGCGCTCGCTGATCGCCCGCATCGGCCCGGACTTCCGCCGGGCGCGCCTGGGCATCGGACATCCCGGGCACAAGGACCGGGTGATGGGCCACGTGCTGAGCGACTTCCACAAGGTCGAGACGCCGTGGGTCCGCGCGCTCACCGCCGCCTGCGCCGAAGCCGCGACCCTGCTGGCGGCCGGCGAGGACGAGCGCTATCAGGCCGAGGTCATGCGCCTGGCCCCCGCCGTCAAGCTCGATCCGCGCGCCGCATCGCGTGAGGACCCCGAGACATGATGCTGCCCGGCGTCGGCCTGTGGCTGATCCTGGCGATCGCCTGCTGCGTGCACGTGGTGCGCACCAATCAGTCGATGTATTGGCTGTTGATCATCCTGGCGATCCCGTGGCTGGGGTCGCTGGTCTATGCCCTGGTCATCATCCTGCCCTCCCTGGGCCAGGGACCGACGGCGCGGCGGCTCGGCCAGAGCGCGCGCGAGACGCTCGATCCCACCCGCGAATACCGCCAGGCCCAACAGGCCTGCGAACAATCGGGCACGGTGCACAACCGCATGCGCTTGGCCAAGGCGGCGGCGGCGCTCGGCCGCCACGACGAGGCCGAGCATCTCTATGGCCTGGCCGCCACTGGCATCCACGCCGAGGACCCCGCCCTGCTGCTCGGCCGCGCCCAGGCGCTGGTGGAGTTGAACCGGCCGGACGAGGCCCTGGTGTTGCTGCAGAAGCTCGGCGAGGACGGCGGCCGCACTCCGCCCTCGGAGCTGGCCCTTGGCCGGGCGCTGGAGGGGCTGGGACGGGTCAGCGAGGCCGACGAGGCCTATGAATGGGCGGCCGGGCGCATGCCGGGCCTGGAGGCCGTGGGCCGCTACGCCGCCTTCCTCGCTCGCCAGGGCCGCGCCGCCGAGGCGCGCGACATGTTGAGCGAGATGGACCGGCGCATCGCCGGGGCCAACCCCCAGTTCCGCCGCGAAGGCCGCCACTGGCGCGACCTTGCCGCCAAGGCCGTCGCGGGCGGGTGATCTATCCGCGCATAACGCGGATCGCCCTTCCCCCTAGCCCCACCCCTCCCGTCATGGCCGGAACTTACGCCCGGCCATGACGTTTTGTTCTGGAGGCGTGCGCGCGCTCTCCCCGCCGGGAGAGGCGGGTTGAGGGTCGCCAGCGCGCCAACATTGCCAGCGTGCGCGAGCTCGATCGTGGGCGAATTTGAAGGCGCCAAGCCTCGAATCCACGAAAAGCCAATGAATTCCAGGAGAAATCGCCAAAATATCGAGGCTCGCGCGCCAGAATGGCTCGTCTCGACTTCTTGCTCAATTGGCAGTGAATATTTCATGATTATTGAGTGTTAACGATTGCGTCCTTGACAAAGGCCAGATTACGGCGCGAGTGTGGCGCTCTGAGTATGGGTTCAAGCGTATTGCCCTGAGAGGGTGGATAAAATGACGCCTAATCCCAACCGCATCCGGATGAGCGCTCTGGTCGTTGCGGCCGGACTGACCCTCGTCGCCGCGCCGGCCGGCGCCGTCACCAGCATTTCCAGCGGCGGTTACGGTCTTGGCATTGACCTGACGGTTCTTGGCTTCCTGCCGGTGACGCTGGGGCCGATCGCGTCCGACAGCCATACTTCGCCGCCCTCACCCTATGGCGGTTCCGATTCGGTCCTGTCGCTCAATTCGACCTTGGGGCTTGGAGCCGCGTTGTCGCCCCTCGGCTCCCTGCAGGTGAAAACCGGCATCCTCACCGGCGCCGCCAGTTCGCCATTCGCGCCGACACCGACAGGCACGGGATCGGGGACAGTGAACAATATCACCTCCCTCAACATGATTTCTGGGCTTGTGAAACAACTCGGGATCAGCGCCACGACCATTTCATCGACGTCCAACGTGAGCGGTTTCGGAAGTCTGGAAGCCTTCGGCTCGACGACAATCGAGGATCTGGTGATCTCCGGGACCGCCATCGGCTCGACCATCACGGTGGGGGCCAGCGCAGCCGTCAATCCAACACCGGATGATGTCATCTTCGATGCGGGCGGCCTCGAGATCGAACTCAATCGGCAAGTCTTCACCGGCGCCGACGGGCCGTTGTCCACGGCCGACGGCATCACCACCGACGCGCTCTATATCGATTTCAGCAACTTCGCCCTCGGTACGGGCCTGGTGAACGGCGACATCGTGGTTGGGGAGTCCCAGGCCAGTATCTTTGGGGCGCCCGTTCTTCCGGAGCCGGGGACCTGGGCCCTGATGCTGGCCGGATTTGCTGGTCTCGGCGCGGCCTTGCGCTCCCGTCGCCGCACCGTTTCGGCGAGCACCGCGATCTAACAACGCTCCGCTTTGCATCCAGACGGCCGTGGCGGGCGGGTGATCTATCCGCGGACGACGCCGAGTCCACCTCTCCCGGCGGGAGAGGTCGAGACGCGCCGAGAGGCGCGTCCGGGTGAGGGGTTAGGGAACTCTCCGATTAGGTTTCCTCTGCTCAACCCGCGAAAGTGATGGGTTCCTCAATACCGCTCATCCCCGCGAAAGCGGGGACCCAGTGGTGTCCAGGCGGCGCCCTTCCGTGGGGATTGGCCCCTTCCAGGCAAAAAAGCCTAGGTCCCCACTTTCGCGGGGATGAGCGGAAGAGGTGGGTCAATCTGAGCCTTCCCTAACCCCTCACCTTCCCACGCGGAGTTTATCCTCGGGCCGGCCTGTGGCCGGACCCGGGCGCGGTCACCCCAAGCTCGTGTTCATGGGTAGCCGGGACTCACGCCCGGCTATGACGGTAGTTTGGGGTGGGGCTCGCGGCGCGTCTCGACCTCTCCCGCTGGGAGAGGTGAATTGTTCGTGCTAGGGCCCGGCCATGGCTTTGAAGGTTGCGATCGTGGGGCTGCCCAATGTCGGCAAGTCCACCCTGTTCAATGCGTTGACGCAGACCGCCGCGGCGCAGGCGGCGAACTATCCGTTCTGCACCATCGAACCCAATGTCGGCGAGGTGGCCGTGCCTGAGCCGCGCCTGGACGCCCTGGCCAAGATCGCCGGCTCCAAGGAGATCATCCCGGCGCGCATCACCTTCGTCGATGTGGCCGGCCTGGTGCGCGGCGCTTCACAGGGCGAGGGCCTGGGCAATCAGTTCCTGGCCAATATCCGCGACTGTGACGCCATCGCCCTGGTGGTGCGCTGTTTCGAGGACGACGACGTCACCCATGTGGAGGGCCGCGTCGATCCGCTGGGCGATATCGACATCATCGCCACCGAACTGATGCTGGCCGACCTGGACAGCCTGGAGCGGCGCCTGCCGGCATTGGAAAAGCGCGCCAAGGGCGGCGACAAGGAAGCGACGCAGGCCCTGCGCCTGGCCAAGGCGGCCCACGTCGAGCTCAGCGCCGGACGCCCGGCGCGGGCGGCCAAGGTGGCCGAGGATGACGTCAAGGCCTGGCGCATGCTGCAGCTTCTGACCGCCAAGCCGGCCCTCTATGTCGCCAATGTCGACGAGGCCAGCGCCGCCACCGGCAACGAACTTTCCGCCCGCGTAGCCGAGCGCGCCGCCGCCGAGGCGGCCAAGGCGGTGGCCATCTCCGCCCGCATCGAAAGTGAGATCGCCGTGCTGGACGCCGATGAGCGGGCCGAGTTCCTGGAGGCTCTGGGCCTCCACGAAGCCGGCCTCGACCGCCTGATCCACGAGGCCTACGCGCTACTGGGCCTGCAGACCTATTTCACCGCCGGGCCCAAGGAGGCGCGCGCCTGGACCATCCCCGTGGGCGCATCGGCGCCGGAGGCGGCCGGCGTGATCCACACCGATTTCGAGAAGCGCTTCATCCGCGCCGAGACCATCGCCTTCGACGACTATGTGCGCCTCGCCGGCGAGGCAGGCGCGCGGTCGGCCGGGAGGCTGCGGGCCGAGGGACGAGAGTATGTCGTGCGCGACGGCGACGTGATGAACTTCCTGCACGGGGCCTGAGGAGGGCGGCATGGCGGCTGAGACGCTGAAGAGCGGCCTGGACGGCTTCGAATTCGCCGCCTGGCGCCAGACGCCGCCCGACGCGCGGCGCGGCGGCCTGATCGTCATCCAGGAGATCTTCGGGGTCACCGACCACATCCGCGAGACGGCCGCGGCCTATGCCGAGGAGGGCTTCGAGACCCTGGCCCCGTCCTTGTACGACCGGCGCGCGCCGGGCTTCGAGGCCGCTTACGACGCCGCCGACATCGGCCGGGCCGTGGAACTGTCGCAGGCGACGCCGTGGGACGAGGTGGCGGCGGACCTGGCCGCCTGCGTTGCGGCGCTGGCCCCTCCGGTGTTCGCCGTCGGCTGGTGCTGGGGTGGGGCCGCGGCGTGGATGGCCGCCTGCCGCGTGGCCGGGCTGACGGCGGCGAGCTGTTACTATGGCCGGCGCATCCCCGAGTTCGCCGGCGAGACGCCGAACTGCCCGACCATCGCCCACTTCGGCCGCCGCGACGCGAGTATTCCGGAGACGGTAGTGGAAGCCATCGGCGAGGCCCATCCGGATATCCCGATCTATATCTACGACGCCGGCCACGGCTTCGCCTCCGACCGCCGCGCCGACTACGACGCCGACTGCGCCAGGCTCGCGCGCCTGCGCACCCTGCAGCTCTTCAGCCGCGCCGGCGGGCGTGGGGAGTTTTGATCCGCAGATGACGCGGGTCCGCAGATGACGCGAATGGGTGCAGACAAACGCGGATACGTGAGCAATCCCCATCCACCGTCATGGCCGGGCGTAAGTCCCGGCCACCCATGATCGCCGAAGGACGGATGGCCATGCTGGCATGGCCACGGTTCGACGCTTCAACCGCAACTGGACCGTTCCGCATTGACCGTGCCGGGCACGGTCACACGCGCGCTCGTGTTCATGGGTGGCCGGGACTTACGCCCGGCCATGACGTTTGTGTTTGATGGTGGCGTCCGATCCGCATCCATCTGCGTCATCTGCGGATAACCGACTTGATGCGCTGACGTCGACAGCGCCCTTTGTGCTTCTCGAAGATCGGCTGACGGTCGGGGCGGCGGCGCGGCTGTATGTCGACCCGGTCGAGATCGTGCGTTGCGATGGGGCCGGGGATTTCGATGCGGCGATCATTCGGATCGAGGCGGGGGCGGCGCGGGGGTTACATGCGGCCGGGTTCCTCAGCTATGAGCTCGGCTATCTGCTGGAGCCCCGGCTGGCGCGGCGGCTGCCGGCGCCGCGCGCGACGCCGCTCCTCTGGTTCGGACTGTTCGCGCAGCCGCGGCTGATCGCGGCCGAGGCCCTGGATGCGGCGCTCGCCGAGCTCGGCCCGCCGCCGCCGATCGCGGACCTGGCCGCCGGACACGACCGCGCCCGGCACATCGACAAGGTGCGGCGGGTGCTGGCCCTGATCCGGGCCGGCGACCTCTACCAGGCCAATCTGACCTTCGGGGTGCGGTTTCGCTACGACGGCGATCCGCTGGCGCTCTACGCCGCCCTGCGCGCGCGCCAGCCGGTGGCGCACGGCGGCGTCGTGGCCACGGGCGAGATGAGGGTGCTGTCGGTCTCGCCGGAACTCTTCATCGAGGTCGCCGACGACCAGGCGACCACGCGGCCGATGAAGGGCACGGCGGCGCGCAGCCCCGATCCTCACACCGACGCGGCGGCGCGCGCGGCCTTGATCGCCGACCCCAAGCAGCGGGCGGAGAACCTGATGATCGTCGATCTGCTGCGCAACGACCTGGCCCGGATCGCCATACCCGGCTCGGTGGCGACGCCGGCGCTGTTCACCGCCGAGACCTATCCGACCTTCCACGCCCTGACCTCGACAGTGACCGCGAGGCTTAGGCCCAGCATCGGCCTGCGCGAGACGATCGCGGCGCTGTTTCCGTGCGGCTCGATTGTCGGCGCGCCCAAGATCCGGGCGATGGAGGCGCTGGCCGAACTCGAGGCCGAGCCACGCGGCGTCTACACCGGGGCCATCGGGGCGATCGCGCCGGGCGGCGACATGGCCTTTAACGTGGCCATCCGCACCGCCATCATCGGGACGGGCGGCGAGGGCCGCTATGGCGTCGGCGGCGGCGTCGTGGCCGATTCCGACCCGGCCGCGGAATATGACGAGGCCCTGCTGAAGGCGCGGGTGCTGAGCGACCTGGCGGCCGACTACGGCCTGATCGAGACCTTCCGATGGTCGGCGGACCAGGGCTTCGTCCGCCTGGCGGCGCATCTGGACCGGCTGTCGCGCTCGGCGAGCCAGCTCGGCTTTGCGTTCGATCGGGGTGAGGCCGAAGCCGAGCTGGCGCGGCTGGCGGGGACGTGGCGCGGCCACCGGCGCGTGCGGCTGCTGCTGTCGCGGACCGGGAGCCTAACCGTCAGTCACGAGGCGGCGGCTGCATCGGGGCCCGTGACGGTCGCGGTCGCGGACGTCCGCCTCGACGCGGGCGACCCGTTCCTGAGACACAAGACCACGCGGCGGGAGGTCTTCGACGCGGCCTCGGCCGAAGCTACAGCGCGGGGCGCGGACGAGGCCCTGTTGCTCAACCGGCGCGGCGCGGTGGCCGACGCCGCCCGCCACAGCGTGTTCGTGGAGATGGGCGGCCGGCTGGTCACCCCACCGCTGACGGCCGGGGCCCTGCCGGGCGTGCTGCGCGCAACGCTGCTCGCCGAGGGCGCCGCCGTCGAAGGCGAGGTCACCCCGGCGGATGTGCGCGAGGCCCCCGCCTGGTTCGTCGGCAACAGCCTGCATGGTCTCAGGCCGGCGCGGCTGGTGTGATCGGGGGGTGACGGCGGGAACCGCCGCCCATCAATCGGCTTTCAGCCAGCGGGCGGCCGCATCGGCCGTGTCCTCCGGGCGGGTGTTGAACGCTATGGCCGCACCGGGCGCGGCCCTGTGGACGGCGTTGATCACCGTCTCGAACAGCGGCAGGCTTTTCGGCGGGAGCCTGAGGCCGCCGCCGATCACCACGCAGTCGTAGGTCGCGCTGGCCAGTTGCTTCTCCAGCACGGGACCGGCCGTTTCGTCGGGCTCGATCATGCAAAGATCGGCCTGCCACCCCCGCTCCGCAATTCCGGCCGCGGCGATGGCGATGCCGGCGTTGATCTTCTCGGCGTTGAAGCCGGGTGGCAGGGACGGATCGGAGAAGTCCACGGTTTCGGGCCGCTGGCCGACGAACAATACGCGCCTCATGTGATCTTCTCCCGGCGTCGGCGTGGCGCGCATGATGTCGAACGCGCGCGGGGGGGCAGGTGTTCCTGTCGCCCTTCCGGGGCCGAGCGCGGAGAAAAGACGCCATGATCTTGCCGCATTGTTGACAAGGCGCGCCGACCCGTTCACCTTCGGACTCTCGCGAGCAGACGGTCGGGGATGGTGCGATGAAGAGATTTTTCGCGATGTCGATACTGGCGGCCGGTGGGCTCGCCGTCGGCATGCTGGCGGCGCCCGCCGCCAGCGCCAGCATCCTGATTGCCCAATGCATCGAATTCGCGCCCTGCTGGGAGGGTGAGACGGGCGGTGTCGCCTTCAGCGACACGGTGGGCGAATCCCAACTCGCGACCCTCGGCCTGGGATCGACTCAGCCGTTTACCGCGGCCCAGACGTCGGAGTTCGTAACCCAACTCGGACCCACGACCTTCGACTTTACCACCACAGGCGCCCCGGTCATCGAGACGGTGGGCGATTTCACCGGCGGTGATCACTCTGACCCCTGCAGCGGTTACTGCGAGGTCGACACGGTGGCGGAAATCTTGATTCCGCTCGACGCGACCGGACTCACGGTGACCGGAAGCTTTGGCGGCAACGGCATCGGCAGCTCCGCAGGCGTCAATCTCTTCCTTGGGCCGGCCGTAGACTTAGTGCCGGAACCCGCCGCTTGGACGCTGATGCTGATCGGCGTGGGCGCGATCGGGGGCGCGCTGCGGCGTCGGAGTTCGATGGCCACGGCGGCCTAACGCAGCCGAGCGACCGAGACAAGCGCGCCTGTCGTCGCGCGTCCTCGCGCAATCCCCACCCCAGGTCATGACTGGGCGTCGGTTGCGGCCATGACGTTTTTGTTTGATGGCGGCGTCAGCCGCATCCGCCCCCAATCCGTACCATCCATGGATAACCGGGCGAGAGAGCGGCGCTCTTACTTTCGCTGCACGGTTTTGTCCATCAGGCCTTGGTGGAGGATCACGGAGGCGGAGGCGCCGGGGACGAACTCGACGTCGAGGTGAAGGACCGGGGCCGCGAAGGTCGGGTGGCCGTTCCTGAGACCCTCGTAGAGCATGATTGCGGAACGCTCACCGACCTTCATCACCAGGTGGTCGCCGTCGCGCGTGACGACCAGCGAGACCTCCGGCGAGAGCGGATAGGCGCCTTCGAACTTGGCCAGCTCCGCCGCCGCGATTGGCGCCCCCGTCTGTTCGCCGGCCAGGAACACCGGCCGACCGAGGACGACATCGAGCAGTTGCGTTCCGATGACATCCGGCAGGCCGTTGTCGATGTTGCTGAGCACGGCCACCGTCACCTGCCGGTCGGGCGCGTAGGCGAGGAAGGCATGGAAGCCTTCGATGCCGCCGTTGTGCCAGATGACCCGCGCGCCGTCGTGCTGGATGACCAGCAGACCCAGGCCATAATCGCCCTTGCCGGGCGCGGTCATGGCCGTGAGCGATGCGGCGCTGATGAGCTTGCCGCCGTAGAGGCCCCGCTGCCAGCGCAGGAGATCGCCGGTGGTGGAATACATCGCCCCGGCCGCCCAGGGCGCGGTGAGGGACTCCGAGCGCGCCTGCTCCAGGCTGTCCTTGCCGCGCTTGTAGCCCTGCGCGCGCCGGGCGAGGATCAGTTCGTCGGCGTCGAGGCCGGTGTCGTTCATGGCGAGCGGCTTAAGGATGCGCTCGGCGAGGAGATCGGCGTAGGACTTGCCGCTGACCTTCTCGATGACCGCGCCCAGCACCTCATAGTTGGAGTTGCTGTATTCGAACCGCGCGCCCGGCTCGAACTCCAGCGGCAAGGTCTGGAAGAAGGCCAGCTCCTCGGCGCTCGTGCGCGGGCTCATGCTCCATTCGGGAAAGCGTTTGTCGGCGGTGAAATCCGGGATGCCGGATGTCTGGCCGAGCAGGTCGGCGAGGGTGATCTTGTCCCACGCCTTGGGCGCGTCCGGGAGATAGCGGGGACCGGGTCGGTGAGGCCGAGCTTGCCCTCGTCGCGCAGCATCAGCACCAGGACAGCGGTGAACTGCTTGGTGATCGAGCCGATGCGGAACTTCACGTCCGGCGCGTTCGGCAGGCCCCAGGCGAGGTCCGCCTGGCCATAGCCCTTGTCGAGCAGCACCTTGTCGCCCTCGGCGACCAGCACCGCGCCCATGAAGGCGTTATTGGGCGCATAGGACCCCGCCACCTGGGCCAGGCGCGCCTGAACCGCTTCGGGCGGCTGTGCCGCCGCGAGGCCGGACGCGCAGGCCCACGCCGCGCCGGCGGCCATGATGTTCAACGCCCAGCCCATCGGCTCCCCCTCCGCGACATGCCCGGAGATTGTCAGCCGCGGCGGCCGCGACCTAGTGAATCCCAGGTAAGGCGCCTCCCTCCCCTTGATGAGGAGAGCAATCGCGTCTGGCCGGGCCGCGCTCAAAACCCCTCTCCCGGAGGGAGAGGAAGGGGCCCATCCTTCGAAGCCCGCAGGGCGAAGGAGGATGGGAAGGTGAGGGGTTAGGGAACCCTCGGGCTGAGCTCAGATCGGTTCTATCCGGAAAGCTGCAGAGGCTTTCGCTCAAAGGTCAGCGCAAACGTGGCCGCCTTCCCTAAACCCTCACCCGGACGCGCCTGGCGGCGCGTCTCGACCTCTCCCGCCGGGAGAGGTGAAAGGAGCGCGCTTGGCCGTCTGCGATAGCCTCCCCTTACGCCGCCGCGGTGAGGTTGGGGGGGCCGAGGTGTTGGAGGAAGTCGGGCTTGCCGAGGGCGACGCCGTGGGCGCGCAGCAGGGCGTAGGCGGTGGTGACGTGGAAGAAGAAGTTGGGCAGGGCGAAGCCGGTCAGATAGGCGGCGCCGGCGAAGCTATAGCCCTGGCCGTTCTGGAACTTCAGCACCACCTCGCGCGTGTCGCCGCCCTCGTACGCGGCGCGGTCCACGCTCTGGATGAACTCGATCGTGCGCTGGCAGCGCGCCTTGAGCTCGGCGAAGCTGGCCTCGGTGTCGGCCATGGCGGGCGCCTCGACGCCAGTCAGGCGGGCGACCGAGGACTTGGCGGTGTCGGAGGCGATCTGGAACTGGCGGGAGAAGGGCAGCATGTCGGGCGCCAGCCGCGCCTCCATCAAGGCCGCCTCGTTGCGGCCCTCGGCGAGGGCCTTGTCCAGCCAGGTTTGCATGTCGGTGAGGGCGTTCGTGAACACGGGCGCCGATGCGTCGTAGATGGTGAAGCTCATGGTTTCCTCCGCGCGGCCGCCTTGTGCGCCCGCCGCCCACAGATGGGCGCGCCGGGGCCTGGATGTAACCGGGTGGCGGATTTGATCCGCAGATGACGCGGATTGTTGCAGATGCTTCCGGGAGCCGGCGCCGGAGGCGCGTCATTCGGCTGCATGTTCAAGGGCGCTTCGCGCGGGGGCTCGCGCGCATCTGCTCCCATCTACGGATACACGGCCGTGCTACACGTCCCCGGACGACGGAGACGGCGGATGATCCTGCAGGCGGCGCACGGCGGGTGGCTGGGCGGGGTGACGACGGTCGCCTTTGTGCTGCACATCGGCGCTGGGACGGTGGCGCTGGTTTCGGGCACGACCGCCGCCATCGCGCGCAAGGGCGGGCGGCTGCACCGCGCGGCGGGAAAAATCTTCTTCGCCGCCATGCTGGTGATGGCGACCTTCGCCGCTTGGCTGGCCGTCGTCATGCCCGATCAGAAGGTCAATCTCTTCATCGCCGCCTTCGCCACCTACTTGGTGACCACGGCGTGGCTGACCGCGCGGCGGGCGCCCGGAGCCACGGGCGTGGCCGAGAAGATCGCGCTCGTCGTCGGCGTCATTCTCAGCGCGCCGTTCGTGATCCTCAGCTTTCAGCTGGCCGCCGGCCTGCCGCCCCTCTTCAAGAGCGCCGTGCCGTACAAGGGGCCGGTGGAGATCGCGATCTGGGGCTTCACCGCCGTGCTGGCTGCCGCGGCCCTCGGCGACGTCAAGGTGGCGCTGGCCGGGGGGATAGCCGGCGCGCCCCGGATCGCGCGGCACCTGTGGCGCATGTGCCTGGGCCTGACGCTGGCCGCCGGCTCGGCCTTCACCAACGGCGCGGCGCGGCTGCTGCCGGGCCCCTACCACGTGCCGCCGGCGTTCTTCCTGCCGCAGTTCCTGCCGCTGGGCCTGCTGATCTTCTGGATGATCCGCGTGCGGCTGACGGGGTGGTACGCGCGGCGGGAGGCGACTCTCTCGGGCTGAGGTGGCAGGCCGTGGGGGCAGGTGAGCTTCAGAGCGCCCTGCGCAACTCCGACGTGTAGGGCGCATAGCCCGCGCGGCCGTAGATCTCGGCGGCGCGGCGGTTGCCGGTGAGATGGCCGATCCTGATCTGGCCGAGCCCGCGCGCCGCGTCTTCGCAGGCGGCGATCAAGGCCCGGCCGACGCCACGGCCCCGCGCGGGCTCGACCACGAACAGCTCGGCGATATAGCCGAAGGTGCGCTCCTCCGGGACGAGATAGATGAGACCGTGGTGAACGAAGAAGACCGCCCAGCCGATGGCTTGGCCCTCCTCCTCGGCGATGAAGCCTCGCCCCTGGTTCGCCGCCATGTGGGGCGCCAGCGCCGCGTAGTGCTCGCTCGCCACCGCGTCATCGAGCCGGCGATCAGGCGCTATGGCATGCTCATAGACCTGCGAGCCGAGGATGAACGCGAGGGCGGCGGGCTCGTCGGCGGCGGGGTCGAAGTCGCGGATGCGGAAGGTCACAGGGGTGTGGTCTCGCCAGGAGATCCGCGAGTCAATCCAAGGACGGCAGGTAGGTTGGGACAGAGAAAGATTTGGGTAAAATGCGAGAGGTCCTCGGTCGTAGGGACCGTTGGATACCCGGGCGACGAAGTGTCCGATCTGCGCCAGGAGCGGACTTTGGAATCGGGCCGCAGAGCGGACGCTCGCAACGTCCGAGATGGGTGGGAAGCGGAAGTTGCCGCCCGAACGAAAACGCCGCCGGCCAGCGGGCCAACGGCGTTTCAGAGCGGTCTTTTCGCGAGGTCAGGCTGCGGTAAGCGCCGTGTCGTTCTTGCGCCGCGCCATCCGCAGGCCTCCACCTATCATGCCGACACCGAGCAGCATCAGGGTCCAAGCGCCGGGTTCGGGTACGCTGGTGATGGTGGCCGAAAGCCCTGTGGAATCGAAGTAGAAATCCCCGTCATTGACCGACACGCCGAAATCGATCGTCTGGCCGGCGGCCAGCTCAACGAATTCGTTGAAATTCTGAATTCCGTGACCGGGAAGGGCCCAGGAATTCAATAGGTCCCCATTGGCCGCAATGGTCACGCCGACGCCGTGCGAGTCGACATCAAGGGTCTCGAAGAAGCCGGACAAGTCATATTTCCCGGCTGTTGGAGCGGTGAACTGTACGATCGAATCGGTGAAACCTTCAGGCGACACCGGGCCAGGATGGAGCAGCAGCACGTCGTCTGGGAAGACGATGGTGCTGACGTCCTGCGTCGAGCCGGTAAGGTTGGCGATAACCGCGGGCACCAGATCAACTGGTGTCGGCGTCTGCCAACACGCAAAACCACTACCCAGACAGTTGGCGACAAAATTGGCGTACGGCGTGAAGCTGGTTCCCGTCAGCCCCGTGCCGTAGCCCCATACGGGACCATTGGAGGTGCTGGAGGAAAAATCACCGACGGCGCCGAACGTCGCCGCCTGCGTGCTCTCCGCGATCATCAAGGTGGCCACGCCTGCGAGCGCGATCCTGTTCAACCACATCATGCGCCAACGCCCCAGCAATCGTGAAGATTTGCGTATGCCAAGTCGGTCCGCGCCACAATGCGGCGATTTGGCGCCAGCGACGCCCTGGCCGATAGAGCCGCAACGGCCCAGCCGTTCGCGATAACCCCTGGCGAATGCCCGCTTTGGGTCGTGAGCGGCCGTCACGTCCGTGCCTGCGAGCGGACATCAGCCGCATTCCCCGTAAGCGGCGATCCGCTTGCCTGGGTAGTCCATCAGCAGCCGCAATCCCATCGCGGCGAAGACCGCGTTTCCAACATTAGCCACGCGGCGTTTGGAGCCGGCCTCGGGGCGCAGCACCACCTGCTGGCCTGCAGGAAGAGAGATGAAACCCAAGCCGATGGGTGCGTCGAAGTCGTACAGCTTGGCGTGCGACACGCCGCGGAAACCATGTCGGACGGTTTCGCCCTTCAGCACGAGGTGCGCCTTCAGCCCTGGCAGCTTTAGCGCCGATTGGAATAAGCCGACGCCGCCGTTTGAACCGGTGTCCAAGCTCACAGGACCACTCGCTGGGCCGAAGCGGAAATCGGGGATCATCGGAAAGAAGTCGACGGTGTACATCGGCGCCGACCATCGCAGGCGACAGGTTCGCGTAAGTGGCCGGGCGTCGGCGCCGCGACGCAAGATCGTGACGGTGCGGGCTGGGTAGTCGATCAGAACGGCCTTGTCGGCCAGGAAACTCGCGCCGAGCACCGCGTCGATGGGATGACCATAACTTTGCGAGAGGGAGGAGAGGTCGCTCGCCAAGGCGTCGAAGGGGCGCATCTCGCGACCACCCGCGGCAACGCCGGCTATACGTGTGGGGAAAACGGTCGGCGCTGCGCCTTCGCCGAATCCGGAGCCCTTGCCGCCGGCGCCTGTCTCAACCTTCAGACCGAGCGTCTTGGCGCGCGCGAGGTCGATGACCGAGGGATCGACGCCGGTGTCGAGTAGGGCGAACAGAGGCGCGCCGTTCAATGAGACCTGAAGGCCGATGTCCTTGTGAGAGAAATCGAACGGCAGCGTGAGCGGCGCATCCGCCGGCGCCGCGTAGGATGCTATCGCGGTTGCAATCACCAGCGCGCAAGCGGCTGTCGCCACCCGTACTGCGGTCATGGGGCGCCTCCTGTTAGACGAAGCTCTGATGCGCTGCACGAGTCGACAAGTTACATGGCCCCTTATCGCAATGGGCATACGGAGAATATTGGTCGAGCCGCAAAGCCGACATCCCATCACCTCAATGTCCGCATTGGGTCGAGAGCGGTCATCGCGGCCGTGCCGGAAAGCGGAAGTTGGCGCGGGCCGTATCGGGTGGAGAGCGGTCGTCAGATCGCGTCGGCCTTCGGACCTTTTGGGCCCCCGTCGCCGCGACAACACTCGTCACGCTGTCGTTTTCACCGTGTCTTTGAGCGTCACGGTGCGTATTTCACTCTCTGACCAAGCCCACGCCTGCCAGACGATGACCGAGGTGCACACCGTCTCAATCGTCGCGAAGAACAGGTACTCCGCGAAAGCGGGCGGCCTGCCCCATCCGGCCAGAGGCGGAACGAAGGTCAGGAAACCGTTCACGAGGGTCAATAAGCAACCCGCGATGATATTCGCCAGCCGGTTGGCTCGAAACGGAAGCAGTCGACACAGCAGAATCATAGCGATGGGTATTTCCATCAAGACCGCCGAACCCATCAGAGCCCACGGGGGAAGCTTGACTGAAATTCGCGAGCCCGCCATGGCCCACAGTGCAAGAACGTCCGCATACAGATAGTTCAATAACGCGAACAACCACAGTAGAGACAGCCGCTCCTTTGTGTCGTGCATATCAGCCTCCTACTGAAGAGCTGCGGAGTAAATGGGAAAGGGTCAGGCTGGGGCGGCCACTATTCCACCGCCTTCAGGATGGTCTCGACGGCGGCCATGCGGGTGCGCACGTCCGACAAGTTGGCCTCGATGGCGGCCAGGCTGGTCGCGATCTGCGACTGAGCCGCCGAGGCGCCTTCCGCGAGCTGGCGATAGGCGTCGTCGTTAGCCAGCCGCGCCCTCGCCTGCTGGACGGTCGCATAGCAGCGCATTGCGAAGACGATCAGGATCGTCGCCAGCGGCAGCACCAGGGTCAATAGGTACAAGATTTCGGTCATGGGGATCCTCTAGGTCTCGGGTTTGGCGGTGAGTGTCTTGGCTGCGTCGGCGACGGCCGCCGGCGTGAGGTGAAAGGCGAAATCGGTGACTTCGAAATAGTTGAGCGCCTTGCCGTCCTGGGACAGCTCCAGCTTGCTGGTCACCAGGCCGGCGTCCGCCAGCTTCTGCAGATGCAGATGCAGCAGGGGCCGGCTGATGCCGATCTCGCGCGCCAGCTGGCTGACATAGTTGCGACCGCCGCCGGCAAGCGCCGCGATGACCCGCATACGGTGCGGATTAGCCAAGGCGGCCAGGGTCGCCAGGAGCTGGTCGCCTTCCATCGTGGCGCCGACATGCGGTTTCATGTGTCAGAAATACCTGACGCATGTCAGAGAATCAATCGATTATTTCACGGCGGCTTGGGCGCGCCGCCCGCTTCCTCGTGGCTGTCAACGAGGCGTTGCGAGGGCCGCGCCCCGGCGCCGCCTTTGACCCTGGCAAATAGCCAATGTCCGCTGAGAGTCGGACGCCGACTGAGCGACGCTCCGCAGCTTGCGCCGTTCAGGAAGCCGGAACGCGCGTCACCATGACCGGACACGGTGCGGCGCGCAGCAGGGCCTGCAAGGTCGACGCGTCGTCCCGGCGACCAGTCCAGGCCAGCACGATGAGATCGGCCGACTCCTCGCCCGCCACGCGGACCGTCTCGCCCGCCAGTTCGCCATGCCCCATCCGCAGCCGAACCCGCACATCGCCGAGCGGGCAGATACCGGCCAGCCGGTGCAGGAATTCCCGCGACCATGCGGGCCACGAGTGCTGGATCTGATCCAGATACACAGGCGGCGCGATCGAGCCCGCCTCCAGGGCGCGCTCGCCGCCGGCCACTTGCAGCACGATGAACTCGGCGCAGGCCGCGCGCGCGAGTTCGGCCGCCGGCCTCAGCGCGTGGCTGACCGACGGACTGCCGTCATGTGGCGCCAGCACCCGCCTGAGCGCCCAGTCGCCCGGCGCCCGGGTCGGACCCACCAGCACCACCGGGCACCGGGCCCCGCGCAGGACGGCCAGCGCCACGTCGCCGATCGCGCCGGCCGGATCCGCCGAATGGGCGCTCATCACGATCAGTCCGGCCCCGCGGTCCGCGGCGGCTGCAAGAATCGCCTCGGCCGTCTTGCCCTGCGGCCCGGTCTCTTCGGTCTCGCCCAGGATGTGGACTTGGCCTTTCTCCAGCTCGGCAAGGGCCCGGGCGACGGGCAGCGCGCGGGGGGCGCTCTTCGATCCATCCAGCGGGACCAGAACGACTGTATCGGTCATGACGCCGTCTCCCGGGCCGGGGCCGCCTGCGTCGACGTATTGAGCGTGTAGTCCTTTCCGCGCCAGCGGATGCGGAACGACAGCTCGCGCCAGCCGGGCGGCAGTTTCGGATCCAGCTTGGGGCCGTCTTCGGTGAGGCGCAGACCGGCGAAACCGAACACTGCCGCCTGCCAGAGCCCGCCGAGCGCGCCGATGTGAACGCCGCCGGAGGTGTTGCCCATGTTGTCGCTCAGATCGATCCGGCTGGCCTGGCGGAAGTAGTTTTCGGCGAGGTCCATATGGCCCAGGCGCGCGGCGAGCAGCGCATGGATGCAGGGGCTGAGCGAACTGCCGTGCGCGCACCGCGGCTCGTAGTAACGGAAGTTCGCTTCCCGCACCTCCGGCGCGAATTCGTCCCAGAGCAGATAGATCAGCATCAGCACGTCGGGCTGTTTGATGATCGGGAAGGGCATGACGCGATCGAGACCCAGGAGCACATCGACCGGAATAGTGCGCGACACGAAGCTGGAGATCGGCAGGTCCTTCAGGGCGAAGTAGCCCCGGAACTGCTCGATCAGTCCGGTCTTTGGATCGAGGCCGGTGTAAAGGTCGCGGGCGGCGGCCGACCATTCGTCCGGCTCGGCGTCTTCGAACCCCAGCGTGGCGCGCAGCTCCGCCCACGGCTCCGGCCATCTCGTCGCCATATCGCGAACCACGGCCGCCGCCGTTCTCAGGTTCCAGCGCGCCATGCCGTTGGTGTAGGCGTCGTCGTCGACGTGCTCGTGGTACTCGTCCGGGCCGATGACACCGCGGATATGGCGCTTGCCATCGCTTCCAGGTTCGGCCCTCGAAGCCCAGAAGCGCGCGGTTTCGATGATGATCTCGGCCCCGGCCTCCAGCAGGAAGACGTCGTCGCCGGTGGCGAGCCAGTAGCTCCAGGCGCCGAACGCCACGTCGGCGCTGATGTGCTGCTCCTGCGCCGCGACCTTGATCGCAATCGCCACGCCGCCCGGGCCGACGACCGAAGCCGGCGTTACGTCCTCGCCCGTATCCGCCGATTCCCAGGCGTAGAAGGCCCCGCGCGCGCCATACCGAGCGGCTTTCGCCTTGGCGGCCGTCAGGGTGTGATGCCGGTACATCAGGAGCGCGCGCGCCGCCTCCGGCCAGGTCAGCGCGAAAAACGGCAGCATGTAGATCTCGGTGTCCCAGAAGGCATGTCCGCTGTAGGCGTCACCGGTCATGCCGCGGGCGCCGATCGACACGCGGTCGTCGGTGGGATCGGCGGCGCTCAGCAGATGATAGGCCGCGAACCGCAAGGCGCGCTGGGCCTCGGGGTCGCCGTCCAGGCGGATGTCGCTGGCGTCCCAGCGGGCCGACCAGGCGGCGCGGTGGCGCGCGATCAGATCGCCCATGCCGCGCGTCCGGGCGGCCGCGACGTGAGCCTCGGCCACCGCGCGCGGTTGCTGGTCCTGCCTCGAGACCCCGATCGCAGCGAACCGATCGATGCGCCAGGTCCGGGCAAGCTCTGCCTGCAGCGTCAGGTCGGTGAGGCGCACGGCCCGGGCCTTGAGGTCCGGCGTCACGGCGCAGAGCGTGGCGGTGCTGACGACCGCGACGCCGCCGCTGCTGGTCCGGACCTCGGCCGATCCATCGAGCTTGCTCTCGAAGCTGATGGCGCCGCCCCAGTTCTCGGGCGTCAAGGCGAGCGCCTGAAGCAGGAGCCGGCGGTCATAGGCGGAGGCCAGGCGGCACTCCTGGAGACGCGTGACGCGGCCGGCCGGATCCTGATGACGCCAATCGCGCCAGATCATGCCCTGTCGCATGTCGAGCGTCCGGCGCTGGGCGATGAGCCGGCCCGACCTGAGGTTGAGCGGCGCGCCCTCAATGACGGGCGCCACGTAGCGCCAATCCGGAAGCTCCGCCAGCGTCGGGATTGACCCTGGACCGGCGTCGAACAGCCCGGCGACGAACGTCGCCGGCGCGGACATCGCGCCGCCCTCGGCGAGCGAGCCCCGGCTGCCGAGATGGCCGTTGCCGATCGCGAAGATCGACCCGATCTCGTGCTCGCGCGTGAAGGTGAAGCCGTCCTCGACGATCAGCCAGTCCGCATCTTCCGTCGGCGTCACCGGCGGCCAGGCGGCGAGACGCGGATCGGCCGTCGCCGCCTCCGGCGCTGCGACCTCGAGCGTCTGCAGGTCGGCGACCGCGATATCGGCGCCGTGGGCGACGAGTTCCCTCGACTGACCCACCCGATCGACGCCCACGACGAGGCCGTAGCCGGCGGCGCGGATCGCCTCGACGCCGACCAGGGCGTCCTCGAAGCCGACGGCGCGAGAGGCCGGGACGCCGAGCTGCTGAATCGCTCGCAGGAAGGTGTCCGGCGCCGGTTTGCCCTTCAGCCCCAGGCGCGCCGCCACGACGCCGTCGACAACCACGTCGATCAGCGCCGTCAGACCGCCCGCCTCCAGCACGGCCTTGGCGTTGCGGCTGGAGGAGACCAGCGCCGTCTTCAGGCCCGCGGCGCGCAAGCTGGCCAGCAACGGCTGGGCGTCGGGGAAAACCTTCACGCCGGACTGGGCAAGGCGCGCCAGGAAGTAGGCGTCCTTGCGCGCGCCGAGTGCCCGGACCGTGAGGGCGTCAGGCGGATCGCCAGCCTGACCCTCCGGGAGCGTGATCCCGCGCGCGGCCAGGAAGGTGCGCACGCCATCGCCGCGCGGGCGGCCGTCGACATAGGCCAGATAGTCGCTGTTCGCGTCGAAGGGCTGGAAGACCTTCCCCGAAGCGGCCGCCTCACTCGCGAGAACTTCGTCGAAGAGCTGTTTCCAGGCCTGGGCGTGGACCGCGGCGGTTTCGGTCAGCACGCCGTCGAGGTCGAAGACCGCGGCTTCGAACCTGATCGGATCGATCGCCATCGGCGAAGGCGCCCCCCGTGGCTGGCCGCCCAGCGACGCCGCGTCGCCGGTTTCGGTCCCCTCAACCCGCGCGGCGTCGGTCGACGTGGCCATTGATCCTATCCCCAAGCAACCTGGCGACCGACCGCCGCGAGTGTCACGGTGACAGGCGCCCTGTCACCATTCGTTCCCCGCTCCCTGTTCAGCCTCCGCCGACGGCCACCTTCCGCCGGCCCGTCGGCAGCGCTTTGCCGGCGGCCACATCGCCGAGGCGTTCGATCTTAAGCGGCGGCCGGGAGGGCAAGGTCACGATCAGTTCGAGCTGACCCCCGACAGCCTCGACGTAGTTCTTCAGGGTGGAGAGGTAGAGATCGGCCTGCTTCTCGATCTTCGAGACCGAGGGCTGTTTGATGTTGAGCGCGGCCGCGATTTCGGCCTGGGCCTTGCCGGCGGCCCGGCGGAGCTCGCCCAGGCCCTCCACCTCACCCTTCAGTTCCTCGAACCGCGCATCGATACGCGCGCGTCGCGCCTCCGGGAGGCTGGCGACGACCTCGTTCAGCGTGCGGCCCATTACTTCTTCTCCTTCTTCCTCGCCGCCTTCAGGCGGGCGAGATGATCACGGTAACGCTCGTCGGCCTTGGCGATCAGCACCTTGTAGAAGCGCCGCTCACCACCGCCTGACTTGTCTCCGGCGACGAGCAGAATGGCTTTGCGCCCGGGATCGAACGCGAAGGCTACCCGCCAGACGCCGCCATCCGCCTCGAACCGAAGCTCCTTCATGTTGGCGAACGCCGAATCGTTCAGCGTATCCGCATGAGGACGCCCGAGCTGGGGCCCGAATTCGCCGAGGAGCTTGGCCGACGCCAGCAGTTCGTCCTGGACGGCCGGCGCCAACGCCTCGAACTCCTCGTCGAACTCATCGCCGAAGGTGACATTCCACGGCATCATATAGCTTCCAGGCTATGCTCGGTCAATGCGGGGCATCCGGTGAAAGGTTGTCCGCCTCGAGTTCTTTGCGCAACTCCGACGTGTAGGGCGTCGCAGCCAATGAGAACGCATTGACAGCTAGCATCGCGACGAGCAGCGGCGACCTCGGCGGTGACAAGTTCATGTGGACAGGAGCTCCTGCCGCCATTTGTTTCGTCCCGTCCGATGCGGCCCTCTTCAAACACGCTTTCCTCAGGTCCACCCACGATGCGCTGCTGCTACACAAGCGGACGGACTCGTCCTTGCCGCTTAGCTAGAGCCGGCGCGACTTCTGGGAGACCCGATACATGAGTTCACCTCTCCGGCGCGGGTCGACGAGCGTCGCGCGCATGGCGCCCGCGGCCTGGTTTCTCGTCGGATGGCTGCTCGGGCTCGCGGTTCTCGGCGGCGCGGCGCGGGCGGCGGAGAGTCCCGGCGTCCGTTTCGCGGAGGTCCGCATCAGCAACGGTTCCGAGCCGCCGCTGGTCGCGGGGGTTTGGCGTCCGGCGCATGAGACGGCCGGCCATGGCCTGCCGCTGGTGGTGATCTCGCACGGCGGCGGCGCCTCGTACCAGGCCCACGCCGACACGGCCATCGCGCTCGCGCGAGCCGGTTTCGTGGCCGCCGCCGTCAGCCACGCCGGCGACACCTGGGACGACCAGAGCCGCGTGATGGAACTCTGGCGGAGGCCACAGCAGCTCCACCGGCTGATCAGCTACATGCTTGAGAAATGGCCCAGGCGCCGGACGCTCGATCCGAAGCGGGTCGGCGCCTTCGGCTTCTCCAACGGCGGCTTCACCGTGCTGGTCTCAGCCGGGGGCCGGCCGGACCTGGATCGCGTCGGCCCCTACTGCCGGGACCATCCCGACCACGACCTGTGTATGGCGATGAAGCAGGCCGGCGTCGATCCGGTCCATCCGCCAATCCATGTTCCGCCGAACGCCTGGGTCGCCGACGAGCGCATCAAGGCCGTGGTGGCGGCCGCGCCGGCCTTCGGCTTCACCTTCGACCGGATGGGGCTTGCGGGCGTGCGCGTCCCCGTCCAGCTCTGGCGGGCGGCGGACGACCGCCACCAGCCCCACCCCTACTACGACGAGGCGGTCCGCGCGGCGTTACCGGGGCCGGTCGACTATCACCTGGTCCCGCTGGCCGGGCACTACGCCTTCTTGCCGCCGTGCGACGCGCGTCTGGCCGCCGCGCAGCCCGCGATCTGCAAGGACGCCCCGGGCTTCGACCGCACCGCCTTTCACAAGGCCTTCAACGCCGAGATCGTGCGCTTCTTTCGGGCGCATCTCGGCGGGTAGGACGGCGCGGGCTCTGGTATTCGGGCTCCCCTCGCGGTGACAGGCGCCCTGTCCCAAGGTCGGCGGCCCTTGGGAACGAGGCATCCGCCATCATCTTCCGTTTGAAGCCTAAGGCGCCTCGCACGCTTCGGCCTCAGGCCCAGACGGCGTATCTTGGCCCGTGCCGTCACAGGGGTTATCTACAAGGCATGACTCGGAAGCGCGCCAAGACAGGGTCGGCACAGGGCAAGGGCTCGCAAGCCTCGGTCAAGGGCGCCACCGTGACCGTGAGCAACGGCGGCGGGCGAACGCGTTCCGTCTACAGCTTTGGCGGCGCTGTGCTCCGGAGCGCCAAGGGCCATGGCAAGCCGTCGCTCGAAACCCTCGAGCTGAGCCGCATGGCCATGCGGGAGCTCCGCGGCCGCCTGCTCAAACCCGGGGTGAAGCTAACCGACCGTAAGGGCGTCCCGAAGTTCTATGCCGACGAGGCCGATCCGGCCGTCGTGGTGCGAGAACTCGACGGCAAGCGCGAACGCGGCAGATTCGAGAACGGGCAGTTCAAGGCCGTCGCGTGAACGTCCTGTCGACTTCGGTCGACGCGATCCTCTCCATCCAGAGCGGTTCCGGTAAGCCGCTCGCCATCGTTCTCGCGGGCCACAACGGTTCCGGCAAATCGACCATGTGGTACCGCCATCTGGCGCCTGCGCTGAAGACGCCGTTGATCAACGCCGACCGCATGATGCTCTCGATCCTGCCGGCGCTGAGCCGGAGGGGCCGGTTGCCCCCTTGGGCGCAGGAACTGCGCGACACCGACCTCAAGTGGATGACCGTGGCGCGGGAAAGCGTGGACTCCTTTGTGGTCAACGCCATGCAGGCAGGCGTGCCATTCGGCTATGAAACGGTGTTCTCGCACTGGCGGGTGCTGCCGGATGGCAGGATCGAATCCAAGATCGACCGCATCCGCGAGCTTCAGGCCGCCGGCTACTTCGTCCTGCTGTTCTTCGTGGGCCTCGCCAACGTGGATCTCTCGATCGGTCGAGTCCTGACCCGATACGCCAACGGCGGTCACACCGTGCCAAACGACCGTCTCCTGCCGCGCTTCCCAAAGACCCAGCGCGCGATCGCCCACGCGATCCCCGTCGCCGACGCCTCCATCCTGGTCGACAACAGCGCCGACGAGACCAAGGCCTTCACGGTGGCGCGGGTTCAGGGCGGCGACAACCTGCTCTTCGACATCCGCGCCGGTGGCGACGCCCCACGGCGGATCACCCGGTGGCTCGACAAGGTCGCTCCTCTCGGCGGCTGAGGCCAGCGAAGCGCCTATTCTGCAACGCTATAGCCCCTCACCCGGACGCGCCTGGCGGCGCGTCTCGGCCTCCTCCACCAAGAGAAGTGATTTTTCTTGACTCCTTCTCATTCAAATTGCAAGCTTACATATTGCAATTCATTGGAGGGGCGATCGCGTGTCCACAAGGCCCGATCCGGTCAAGTTCGAGGCCCTGGCGCGCGGCGTCGCGTCCGGCCTTTCCGTCCGCGCGTCGGCCCGGCGGGCGGGGTACTCGCCGCGCTCGGAGTGGTCGAAGCATCTCGCCGCCCGGCCGGAGTTCAAGGCCCGCGTCGAGACCCTGCGCCGCGAGATCGCCCTGGCGAGCCCCAATCTCGCGCCGGTGATCGTGGCCCTGCTCGACGCGGCCGAGCTGGCCCTGCGCGACCGCAAGGGCGACTATGGCGCCGTGGCGCGGATGCTGGCCGAGGCCGCCCGCCTGAAGCAGAAGCTGCCCCCGGCGCCGGCGCCGGACGAGGAGACCGAAGCGGAGTGGGCCGCGAGGTGGGGCCCGAAGACGTGAGCGCCCGCTGGCGTCCGCAACCCGGCCCGCAGGCCGCGTTCGTGCAGAGCGAAGTCTTCGAGGTCGTCTATGGCGGCGCGCGCGGTGGAGGGAAGACCGACGGGGTGCTGGGCGAGTTCGCCTTGCACGCGGCCACGCACGGCGGCCTGGCGCGCGGCCTCTTGGTTCGACGCACGCGCACGGCGTTGGAGCCGACCATTGCGCGGGCGCGGGAGATCTATCGGCCGTCCGGCGCAGTGTGGAGCGAGAGCCGCTCGCGCTTCGAATGGACCAGCGGGGCGGTGCTCTACTTCCGTCATCTGGACAATGACGCCGACGCCGATCTCTACCAAGGCCACGACTATAGCCGCGTCTATGTCGAGGAGCTGACCCAGTTCCCCCGCCCGGGGCCGATCGCCAAGCTGAAGGCGACGTTGAGGAGCGCGGGCGCGGTGCGCTGCGCCTTCCGCGCCACCTGCAACCCCGGCGGGGCCGGGCACGGCTGGGTGAAGGCGCGCTATATCGACGCCGGGCCGTGGGCGGTGACGGCGGAGGACGGGCTGGAGCGGATGTTCATCCCCGCGCGGCTGGCCGACAATCCCAGGTTGGCCGACGCCGATCCAGGCTATGTGGCGCGCCTGCGCCAGTCCGGCTCGGCCGAGCTGGTGCGCGCCTGGCTGGAGGGCGATTGGGACGCGGTCGAGGGGGCGTTCTTCGACGGTTGGTCGGGCAAGAATGTGCTGACGCCGTTCGAGATTCCCCGGTGGTGGAACCGGTTCCGGGCCTTCGACTGGGGCTACGCGGCGCCGTTCAGCGTGGGCTGGTGGGCGGTGGTCGGCGACGACTGGCCGCATCCGGCGGGCGTGCTGCCGCGCGGGGCGCTGGTGCGATACCGGGAATGGCATGGGCGCGAGGCGCGGACGGGCGCGGGGCTGCGCTTGACCGCCGAGGAGGTGGCGGCGGGGATCCGCGAGCGGGAGGCCGGCGAGGGCGTCGCCTGGGGCGTGGCCGATCCGTCGATCTTCGCCGAGAACGGCGGGCCGTCTCTGGCCGAGCGCATGCGGCGGCTAGGGGTGGTGTTCTCGCCGGCGGACAACACCCGCGTCGGCCGGGCCGGGGCGCTCAGCGGCTGGGACCAGATGCGGGCGCGGATCGCGGGGAAGGCGTCGTCAGGGGGTGGTGGGCGGCCGATGCTCTTTGTGTTCGATGCGTGCCGCGACTTCATCCGCACAGTGCCGGCGCTGGCGCACGATCCGGCGCGGCTGGAGGATCTGGACACCGAGGCCGAGGACCACATCGCCGACGAGACCCGCTACGCCTGCCTGGCGCGACCGCTGACGGTGGGGGCGGCGAAGGCCGAACCGGCGCGGGCGCCCAGCGGCTGGGACTGGGAGCGCATGCGGCGAGAGGGAGAGTGCGTGAGCTGGAAGGCGATGTGAGGAACCTCCCTCCCGTTCTTCCACCGTCATGGCCGCTCGCGCTCAATCCACCTCTCCCGGCGGGAGAGGTCGAGACGCGCCGAAAGGCGTGTCCGGGTGAGGGATTAGGGAAGGCGGCGAAATTCAAGCTGAGCGATGGAGCGAGGGCCCGTGGACTTATCCCGGGGGTTCCCTAACCCCTCACCCTCCCACGCTCCGCGTGGGCCCCTCCCTCTCCCTCGAGGGAGAGGGGGTTTGAGCGCGCCTGGCCATGACGTTTTGTTTTAGGGTGATGGGTTGCGGCGCCACGCGCGGGGGCTCGCCCCCGTCCAGCGTTTGAAGGCTCTCGAGAAGGCGGCGGGTTCGGAGAAGCCGACGAGGTAGGCGGTCTCATTCACCGAGACCTTGCGGGCGATGAGGTAGTCCAGCGCCAGGCGATGGCGCAGGCCGTCCAGCACCGCCTCGAAGGTGACGCCCTCGGCCTTGAGGCGGCGCCACAGGGTCTGGCGGCTGACGCCCAGGCCCCTGGCGACGGCGTCGGCGCTGACGTCGCCGGTGTGCAGCATGGGCATGATGAGGCGCTCGACCCGGCCGCGGGCGGTCTTGGAGGCCTCGAGCTCGGCGAGCAGGGCGTCGGCGCGCTGGCTGAGGACCCCGAAGGCGTAGCGCGGCAGGCGGGCGACCTGGTGGGTCGCCCAGTCCGGATCGACGCGCATGGCGTTCCAGTCGGCGTCGAAGGCGACCGGCGCGCCCAGGATGCGCTCATATTCGCCGCGGTAGCCGGGGTCGGGATGGGTGACCTCGACGGCGGTGACCAGGGGCGTCGTCCCGAACTTGCGCGTGCCGCAGACGAGGTGGGCAAAGGCGTTTTCGGTGAGCTCGGGAAAGGCGTTGGGGTCGCGGCGGGTGTCGACCATCCACGCCCCGCCGCGCTCAAAGCGGATCTGAAAGCGGTCCCCGTCGGCCAGGCCGTCGACCTCGACGATCAGGCGGACATAGCGGTTCAGCTGGGTGAAGGCTTCGGTCATGGTGGCCGACGCCTCGCCGATCAGGCCGGCGATGGAGAACTGGGTCACCTCGACCGCCTCGCCGAAGTGCAGGGCAAGGGCCGGATCGCCGGTGAGGGCCTTGGCGGCGGCCATCAGGTCGACATAGCGGGCGAAGGGCAGGCGGTTGTCCTGGTCGTCGAGGATCTCGGGATCGATGCCGGACGCTGCCAGGAGCGCGGGCCGGGCGGCGCCTCTGGAGGCGGCGAAGTCGACCAGGGCGCGGACGAAGCCGGCCGAGACGGTCGGTTCGGTCAGGACCGCTTCAGCCATGGGCGCGACGGCGCCTGTTACGCAGGATCAAGAAATGGGCACCACACGTCATGGCTATCCGCCCCCGCCGGCCTAGGGTCCCGATCATGTCGCCGGTCCTCCTCATTCATATCAGCGCGGCCAGCGTCGGCCTACTGACCGGGGCGGCGGCGCTCGCCGTGCGCAAGGGCGAGGCGGCGCACCGGGCGACGGGGCGAGCCTTCTGCCTGACCATGCTGACCATGACGGCCGCGGCGGCGGTGCTGAGCGTCACCGTCCCCGGCCAGATCGGCAATCTGCCAGGCTCGATATTCACCTTCTATCTGGTGGCGACGGCCTGGGCGACCATGCGGCGCCCGGCGATGACGGTGGGGCGGTGGGACAAGGCGGCGCTGGCCGTGCCAGTGGCGATGGCCGCCGTGATGATCTTCTTCACCTACCTGGCCGTCACCGACCCGGCCGACCAGCCGATGAGCGCCCCGCCCCTGCCCGCCTATTTCATCCTGACCGGCGTGATCCTGCTGGTGGCCGGACTGGACCTCAAGGTGGTCCTGGCCGGCGGCGTCGCCGGACGCGCGCGGCTGACCCGGCACCTGTGGCGGATGTGCGTGGGCTTTTTCGTCGCCACCGGCTCGTTCTTCCTGGGCAAGCAGGCCCACATGCCGGCGATGGTGCGCGGCTCGCCGCTGCTGGTCCTGCTGGCCGTGGCCCCGCTGCTGGCGATGGTCTTCTGGCTGGCGCGGGTGGGGATGGCGAAGCGGTACGGCCAGCAGGCGCTCGCCGGTTGAACAACGCATCTCTCCCCCCCGCATCGGGGGGAAGAGAGCGTCGGAAATTCCGCGACGAGAGTTTAGCGCAGTGTCACCGCAATTGCCCCAGTGTCTGGCGAACTGTGGCAAGAATGAGCACGTTCGCGACAAGTTCAATTCGCGCTTGCGTCGAAGCTTGACGGATTTCACCCCCCGCCCCTAACTTTCCCGCGTCGAGGGGCAGTCACCTCGATGCGATCGGTCCTCGTCGACAAGCCCGCTAAGGGCGGGACGGACGATCTTTGGGGAGCGTCACGTGCAATCATCCGACATCCGAGTTCACCTTTTCGCTTCGACCATGGTCGCTGGCTTGGCCCTGCTCGCCGTTCCGGGCCCCGGCGCCCTGGCGCAGACCGCGGCGGCCGCACCGGCCACGGGCGACGCCTCGGCCACGGCGGTCAGCGAAATCGTCGTTACCGGATCCTTGATCAGGCGCACCGATATCGAGACGCCCAGCCCGGTTACGGCCATCTCCGCCGTTCAGATGCAAAATTCCGGGTTCGACACACTGTCTTCGGTGCTGACCAATATTACCGCCAATGGCGCGGGCACGTTGAGCAACAACAACTCGCTCGCGTTCGCCGGCGGCGCTTCGGGTGTCGCCTTGCGGGGTCTCTCGGTGGGCGCGACCCTGACCTTGGTCGATGGGCATCGCCTGGCGCCCTATCCGCTGTCGGACGATGGCGAGCGCCAGTTCACCGATGTGCGGAGCATTCCCATCGGCGCGGTTGAATCGGTCGAGGTCGACAAGGATGGCGCCTCATCCATCTATGGCTCGGACGCGATCGCCGGCGTGGTCAACATCAAGCTCAAGACACAGATCACCGGGTTTGAGGCGCTGGCGGAAGGCGGCACATCGCAGCACGGCGGCGGCGAATCCCAGCACTACGCCGTATCGGCGGGCAAGGGCGATCTGTCTCGGGATGGCTACAACGTCTTCATAGCCGCGGAATATCGGACGCAAGACTCGATCACCCTGAACCAGCGCGGCGACGAGCCCTGGGCCGGCCTCAACTTCACCTCGATCGGCGGCAACGACATGCGGGCCGGCGTGCCCACGATCTTCAATGGCGGACTTCCCGCGACCGTGACGCCCTATCTGGTCAGCCCCACCGGCGCGCTCACGTTTCTGGGGACGGGCTGCAACGCCGTCGCCATGAACGCCGGGAAGTGCGCCTATACAATCCCTCAAGTCCTGCTGGCGCCGACGAGCAATCTCAGCGTGCTGGTCGGGGCCACCAAGGATTTTGGCGACGGATGGCAAGCCAAGTTCCGGGCGTCGATATTCGACAGCAAGGGGCAGCAAAGCGACGGCGGCTCGGTGCTCTTTGGACCCAACGCCTATCCGGGTCCGTCCTTTGGCGGCAAT
>Ga0302314_10002263_pt1 | contig 35807 bp, 38 predicted proteins | sample III_Palsa_N2_3_FD_200533 | JGI IMG/M metagenome (GOLD analysis project Ga0302314, IMG submission 200533) | Peat permafrost microbial communities from Stordalen Mire near Abisko, Sweden - III_Palsa_N2_3 | ecosystem: Environmental > Terrestrial > Soil > Palsa > Peat permafrost | place: Sweden...
CAAAGGCCTGCAGCATCATGGTCGCGCCCAGCCAGAAGCTCGGATAGAGCAGCGCCGCCGCCAACAGCGCTGTCGCGAGGGCGAAGTCGAAGCCGAGCAGGACGATCGGGCGCATGTCCGGCGGCGTAAACGGCTGGACCGCCAGGGAGCCGATCCAGGCCACCGCCACCGCGGTCGCGCCCACGCGCTCACCCGCGCCGCCCTTGGTCCAGGCGAACAGGACGATCGCGATCAGAATGAAAAGGCCGACTTGCACTGTACACCCGTGACACAAAGAAAAACCGCGCTCCTGCGATCAGGAACGCGGTCTAACTTAGTTCCGTTAATAGAGCGAAAATCGGGTGTTAAGCCCGATTTAACACCGTCGCTCAGGCGACGTTGCGCTCGTCGAGGTGCTGGGTGCTGGGGCCGGTCGGCGGCTTGTCCATGACGCCGATCATCTTGGTGCGGAGGCCGACGCGCAGCTTCAGGTCGGCCATTTCGCCGTGAGCCACCACGATGGCGGACTTGGCGGCCGCGAGGGTCGAGATCGCTTCGGCGACCTTGGCCGCGGCCACGTCGCCGACGGTCGCGGAGAGGCCGAATTCCTTGCGGGTCTCCATCATGCCGGTCAGAAGCGTCATTGCTTCCGTCATGGCGGCGTCCACCGCCGCCTCCGTCGCGAACAACTTGTTCGCCAATTTCTGCGCTGCCAAAGCCTTTTCCACCAGAATCCTCCTACGGTTGGATTTAACGAAGGTAAACGAAACGTTAACGCATGTCGAGCGCCTACCCAGTTTGGGCTCATGCGCCGATTGTCGCGGCCGGGTTGCGAGGGCGACAACTGTCGGGCGACCGGCTCCGAGGGCGCCGATCCGCCGCTGGAAGCGATCCGTTAGGACATTTCCGCCATGATGCGCGGCCAAGGAACGCCAGTGCCTGCAAGGCGCACGGGGGACCAAGGCGTGCTAGGGATTCCGTCATGAGCTTAGACCTTCCGGGATCAGGACCCCGCGCCGCGCTCGCGACGCTGCAGGGTCGGATCACGGCGGTGGCCATGCTCACGGCCGTGGCGGTCCTGCTCGCCGCCTGCGCCGTGTTCACTGCCGAGCAATGGCGTGCCGAGCGCCAGAGCTTCGAACACGCCCAGGCGGAATGGGCGCAGGTGATGGCGGTCTCCGCCGGCCACGCGCTCGAAGACCACGACATGGCGCGCATCGAGCGGCAGGTGCACAGCTTCCACGCCGCCGACAACGTGCGGCGCGCCGCGGTGGTCGATCTGCAAGGCCACGAGATCGGGGCCTACACCAGCCCCCGCCCGCCCTTGCGCCAGAACCCGTCCCTGGTGGCGAGCCGTGCGCCCGTCTATGTCGCCGGCCGGCAGATCGGCGAGTTCGTCCTGGTGCGAGAGCAGGAGATGGCGGGCCAGTTCCTGATCCGCTGCCTGGCGGTGGCCGCGGCGCTGTTCTTCGCGGCTGCTGGCCTGTCGCTGTTCCTTGGCCGCTGGCTGGCCAAGCGGGTGGTCGAGCCGATCGACCGTCTGGCCGAAGGCATGCGCGAAGTGGCGCAGAACTCCGATTTCGCCCGCCGGGTCGAACCGATGGCCGACGATGAGCTCGGCCGTCTCACGGGCTGCTTCAACGCCCTGATCGAGCGGCTCCAGGTCAACGACGGCGAGTTGCGCGAAACCCTCCACGAACTGACCCACGCCCGCGACGCGGCCGAGGCCGCCAACGTCCAGAAGTCCCAGTTCCTGGCCAACATGAGCCACGAGATCCGGACGCCGCTGAACGGCGTCCTGGCCATGGCCCAGATCATGGCGCTCGGCGACATGGCCGAAGAGCAGCGTGAGCGGCTGACCGTGATCCGCAAGTCGGGCGAAGCCTTGCTGGAGATACTCAACGACATCCTCGACGTGTCCAAGATCGAGGCCGGCAAGCTGGAGCTCGATCCGATCGAGTTCGATGTCGAGGGTGTGATCCAGGGCGCCCGCGACAGCTTCGCGGGCGTGGCGGAGAAGAAGGGGCTGGGTCTCGCCGTCGAGATCGCGGCCGACGCCCGCGGGCTGCGCATCGGCGATCCGGCGCGCCTGCGCCAGATCGTATCCAACCTGGTCTCCAACGCCCTGAAGTTCACCAGCGCCGGCGACGTCGCGGTCACCGCGCGGGGCGTGGGCGAGGGCGGTGTCGACGGGCTGTGGATCAGCGTGAGCGACAGCGGCATCGGCATGCCGGCCGGAAAAATCCCCATGCTGTTCCAGAAGTTCACCCAGCTCGACGCCTCCACCACGCGTCAGTTCGGCGGCACCGGCCTCGGCCTCGCCATCTGCCACGAGCTGGTGGTGCTGATGGGCGGACGGATCTGGGCCGAGAGTGTCGAGGGCGTAGGCTCGACCTTCCACGTGGAGTTGCCGCTGAGCCGGGCCATCGCCCTGCCCCCCGCCCCGGCCGAGGCGGACGAGGTGGTTCCGGACGATCAGGGCCGGGTGCTGCGCGTGTTGGCGGCCGAGGACAATCCCACCAACCAGATGGTGCTCTCGACCATCATCCAGATCTTCGGCGCCGAGCTCCAGCTCGCCGACAACGGCGCCCTCGCGGTCGAGGCCTGGGACGCGGGCGACTTCGACGTCATCCTGATGGACATCCAGATGCCGGTGATGGACGGCATAGCCGCGACCCGCGAGATCCGCAGCCGCGAGGCGGCCCAGGGCCGCACACGCACCCCAATCATCGCCCTCTCAGCCAATGCCATGGTCAACCAGGTCAAGGACTATCTGGCCGCGGGCATGGACGGCCATGTGGCCAAGCCGATCGAACTGCCCAAGCTCCACGCCGCGCTGGAGGCCGCCCTCAGCGCCCGCATGGCCGCCGAGTCGCAAGCCGCCTGAAGATGACGCCTGAAGGGTCGCGAACCGGCGCTTGAGCCCTGCGGAAGCGCCGCTATAGTCCGGCCGACTTCGACGCCTCCTCAAGGATCCGCCGCCCATGGCCACCAGCCACGACAGCCACACCGAACACCACCCCGGCCAGATGAACATCTCCGAGCAGGCCTCGACCTTCCACAGCGTGATCGGGCTGTTCAAATGGGGTTCGCTGGCGGTCGCGGCGTCGCTGGTGCTGCTGACCCTGTGGTTCTGCACGCCGGCCGGTTTCCTGCCCGGCTTCGTGGTCGCCCTGATCATGGTGATCCTGGGCGTGATCTTCCTGCGCGAGAAGCCGTCCGCGGCCCACTAGCCGGGAGGGCTCCGCTCTCAAGACCTTTGCCGCTGGACAGGGTGGGCGAACACCGTCCTAACTCCGGGGAGATCAGCGAGGAGGCCGCATGACTGCGACGATCGCCGTCGTTAAGGAGCGCAAGCCGGGGGAGACGCGGGTCGCGGCCACGCCCGACAGCGTCAAGAAGCTGATCGGCATGGGCTTCGGCGTGGTCGTCGAGACCGGCGCGGGCTCGGGCTCCAGCTTTCCCGACGCGGACTATCTCGCCGCCGGCGCGGCCGTCGCCCCCGACGCCAGGACCGCCCTCAAGGACGCCGACGTGGTGTTCAAGGTGCGCGGGCCCGAACCGGACGAGATCGCCGCGCTGAAGAAAGGCGCCCTGGTGGCGGCCCTTCTCGCCCCCTACGCCGAAAAGCCGGCGATCGAGGCCCTGGCCAAGGCCGGCGCGACGGCGGTGGCCATGGAGTTCATCCCCCGCATCAGCCGCGCCCAGTCGATGGACGCCCTGTCGTCGCAGGCCAACCTGGCCGGCTATCGCGCCGTGATCGAGGGCGCGGCCCTTTATGGCCGGGCCATGCCGATGATGATGACGGCGGCCGGCACGGTCGCCGCAGCGAAAGTGTTCATCATGGGCGTCGGCGTCGCCGGCCTGCAGGCCATCGCCACCGCGCGCCGGCTCGGCGCCGTGGTCACGGCCACCGACGTGCGGCCGGCCACCAAGGAGCAGGTCGAAAGCCTCGGGGCCAAATTCCTCGCTGTCGAGGACGAGGAGTTCAAGAGCGCCCAGACCGCCGGCGGCTACGCCAAGGAGATGTCGGCCGAGTACCAGGCCAAGCAGGCGGCCCTCCTGTCCGAGCACCTGAAGAAGCAGGACATCGTCGTCACCACCGCCCTGATCCCGGGCCGTCCGGCGCCGAAACTGGTCTCGGCCGAGCAGGTCGCCTCCATGAAGCCGGGCAGCGTGCTGATCGATCTGGCCGTGGAGCAGGGCGGCAATGTCGCCGGCGCAGCGAAAGACCAGGTGGTGCAGGTTGGCGGCGTGCGGATCGCCGGCTTCTCCAACTTGCCGGCCTCGATCGCCGCCGACGCCTCCAGCCTCTACGCCCGCAACCTCGTCAACCTGGCCGCCCTGTTCGTCGACAAGGAGAAGGCGTTCGCGCCGCAGTGGGACGACGAGATCCTGCAGGCCGCCGTCGTCGCCAAAGGCGGCGAGATCGTGCACCCGGGGCTGAAGGGGTGAGGCCGAACCTCGCCCTTCGAGGCTCGCTGCGCTCGCCCCTCAGGATGAGGTTCGGCTGCGAGCGGCGCGCCACCCGCTTCCCTCATCCTGAGGCGCCGCGGAGCGGCCTCGAAGGATCTGATGCAGCCCCCTGTGAGGCCCGCTGATGGACGTCGTCGATCCCACCGTCTTCCGCCTGGCGATCTTCGTGCTCGCCATCTTCGTCGGCTACTATGTGGTGTGGAGCGTCACGCCGGCGCTGCACACGCCCTTGATGGCGGTCACCAACGCCATCTCCTCGGTGATCATCGTCGGCGCCCTCCTGGCCGCGGCCGCCCATCCGGCGGCGGGCGAAGCGATGGGGCTGCACATCTGGATTTCGAAGGGCGCCGGCGCGGTCGCCGCCGGCCTTGCGTCGGTCAACATCTTCGGCGGCTTCCTGGTCACCCAGCGCATGCTGGCCATGTACAAGAAGAAGGCCAAATAGTGCGCCGGGGCGCGCTCCTGATGGCCTTGCTGATGCCCGCCGGTGGGCTCGCCGCCTGTGGCCAGGGCGCCGGGGCCGACAAGGCGTCCGCGCCGGCCGCAACCGGGCCGCACATCCAGGTCGCCATCGATGCGCCCGGGACCACCCACTACGAGATGCTGTGCGACGTGCGCACCTATCAGGCCTCGCCGGGCCAGTACGTCAACCGCTATGGCGTCGACAGGACCGGCCCGCTCAGCGACGTCATTCCCTCGCCCAGCGCCCACTGCACCGCCAAGATCGACGCCGGCCCCGGGCCGGTGACGGTGACCCTGTCCAAGGCCGGGTCCGCCCAAAGCATGACCATCGACGCCGCCGGCGACAGCGGCAAGAAAACGCTGCACGTCTGGTGATCGGCGAAACGGGGAAAGCATGAACGCCAATATCGCCGCCCTGCTCTACCTGGCTTCGGGCGTCCTGTTCATCCTGGCCCTGCGGGGCCTGTCCAGCCCGGTGACCTCCCGGCGCGGCAACCAGATGGGCATGGTTGGGATGACCATCGCCGTCCTGACTACCCTGGCCACCCTGTGGACCCAGGGCGCGCTGGACGCGGTGACCCTCGGCCTGATCGGTGTCGGGGTCGCTATCGGCGGCGGCGTGGGCGCGGTGATCGCCCGACGGGTGCCGATGACCGCCATGCCGCAACTGGTCGCCGCCTTCCACTCCCTGGTCGGCCTCGCCGCCTGCCTGGTGGCCATCGCGGCGCTCTACACCCCCGCCGCCTATGGCATCGCGGAAGGGAGCGGGATCAAGCTCGAGAGCCTGATCGAACTGTCGCTCGGCGTCGCCATCGGCGCGGTCACCTTCACCGGCTCGCTGATCGCCTTCGCCAAGCTGAACGGCAACATGTCGGGCGCCTCGATCCTCTTGCCCGCGCGCCATCTGATCAACGCCCTGATCGGCCTCGCCGTGGTGGGCCTGATCATTGTGCTGGTGCTCAGCGGCGGCACGGCCACCTGGGCCTTCTGGGGCGTGTTCGTCCTGGCCCTGATCGCCGGGATCACCCTGATCATCCCGATCGGCGGGGCCGACATGCCGGTCGTGGTGTCGATGCTGAACAGCTATTCCGGCTGGGCGGCGGCGGCGCTCGGCTTCACCCTGGCCAACAACACCCTGATCATTACCGGCGCCCTGGTCGGCTCGTCCGGCGCCATCCTCAGCTACATCATGTGCAAGGGTATGAACCGCAGCTTCATCTCGGTGATCCTCGGCGGCTTCGGCGGCGATGACGCCGCGGCGGGCGCCGGCGGGACCAAGGAGACCCGGCCGGTCAAGCAGGGGTCGGCCGAAGACGCGGCCTTCATCATGAAGAACGCCTCCAAGGTGATCATCGTCCCCGGCTACGGCATGGCGGTGGCCCAGGCCCAGCATGCCCTGCGCGAGATGGCTGATACGCTCAAGAAGGAGGGTGTGGAGGTGAAGTACGCCATCCACCCGGTCGCCGGCCGCATGCCCGGCCACATGAACGTACTGCTGGCCGAGGCCAACGTGCCCTACGACGAGGTGTTCGAGCTCGAGGACATCAATTCCGAATTCGCCACCGCCGACGTGGCCTTCGTCATCGGCGCCAACGACGTGACCAATCCGGCCGCCAAGACCGATCCGCAGAGCCCGATCTTCGGCATGCCGATCCTCGAGGTCGAGAAAGCCCGCACCGTCCTGTTCATCAAGCGCGGGATGGGTTCGGGCTACGCCGGCGTCGAGAACGAGTTGTTCTTCCGCGACAACACCATGATGCTGTTCGCCGACGCCAAGAAGATGGTCGAGGGTATCGTCAAGGCGCTTTAGCCCTGGCGGATTTGGCCCCGTTTCCACATGGATCGTTGACGCCGGAATCGGCGATCCTGCGTCCATGGACAAGGCAAACTACGTTCGGCCCAGGTTCTGGGTGGTCGTCTGGGGCGTCGCGGTGGTCGCCGCGCTTCTGGTCGCCGCCCGCTATCTGCCGGCCGTGGCCGACGGGCTGGGATCGCTGGCGCTGATCCTGTTCCTGGCCCTCAGCATCTATCAGATGGCCTGGCAGGCCAGGGTGCAGCAACGTCATCGACCGGTTCCGCTTGAGACTGGGCCCTCACAGGCCTATCTTCATTCCCGGCGGGTCTTGCTGCGGCTCGCGTCGAAGGCAACCATATCCCACCGGCCTTAATTCACTCAAAGGGAGCTGTCCCTGTCCGTGGCCGTGGCTGCGGGTAAATGGCGCCCACCTGGTCAACCAGGTCTGAGGGGATTGAAACGTCCTTCACGGTCCTCGCGGCGCCGCCACCTTCTCCCCCGGGGTTCACCCTTCCCCTACGGGGCCGTTGCACATCGCCCCAAGGGCTCTGTAGGGTGCGCCAACATACCGAATGTTGGAGACGGCCATGGCCGACAGCGCCCCGACCGAACTCGACGCCTTCCGCGCGGAGACCCGCGCGTGGCTCGAGGCGAACTATCCTCCGTCGCTGAACGCGCCGATGGCCGAGGACGACGCCCCCTGGGGCGGTCGGCGCGCCCAATGGAGCAACCCGGACGCCAAGCTTTGGCTTGACCGGATGGCGGCCAAGGGCTGGACCGCGCCGACCTGGCCCCAGGCCTACGGCGGCGGCGGCCTCACCGCCGAGCAGAACCGGGTGCTGCAGCAGGAGCTGATCCGGCTGAAGGCCCGGCCGGCGCTGATGAGCTTCGGCCTGTGGATGCTGGGCCCGGTGCTGCTCGAATACGCCACCGAAGAGCAGAAGCAGAAATTCCTGCCGCCGATCGTGCGCGGCGAAATCCGCTGGTGCCAGGGCTATTCCGAGCCCGGCGCCGGCTCCGACCTCGCCGGCCTGCAGACCCGCTGCGAAGACCAGGGCGACCACTATCTGATCAACGGCCAGAAGGTGTGGACCTCCTACGCCGACCAGGCCGACTGGATCTTCTGCCTGGTCCGCACCGACACCTCCAAGAAGCACGAGGGCATCAGCTTCCTGCTGTTCGACATGACCACGCCGGGCGTCGAGGCGCGGCCGATCAAGCTGATCAGTGGCTCCTCGCCGTTCTGCGAGACCTTCTTCGACAATGTGAAGGTCCCCAAGGACCAGCTCGTCGGCAAGCTGAACGGCGGCTGGGACATCGCCAAGCGCCTGCTGCAGTACGAGCGGCAGAACATCTCGGCCAGCGGCTTCGGCGGCGGGGCAGGACCCGAGCTCGAGGACGTGGCGAAGGAATTCGTCGGCGTGGTGGACGGCAAGATCGCCGATCCGGACCTCCGCGCCCGTATCGCCGAGCACAAGATGTACGCCAAGGCCTTCGCCCTCACGGTGCGCCGGGCCGAGGCGGAGTCCAAGGCCGCCAAGGGTCCTTCGGCCGCCACCTCGATCATCAAATACGCCGCCGCCAAGCTGAACCAGGACCGCAGCGAGCTGATGGTCGAGGCGCTGGGGACCCAGGGCCTGGGCTGGGAGGGCGAGGGCTTCGATCCCGACGCGCTCAAGGCCACCCGCGCCTGGCTGCGCTCCAAGGGCAACTCGATCGAGGGCGGCACGTCCGAAGTGAACCTGAACGTGGTCGCCAAGCGCGTGCTGGGACTGCTGGACCACCAGTAGGCGATGGCTACGCTCGAATTCTGGTACGAGTTCGCCTCGACCTACTCCTATCCGGCGGCCTGGCGGATCGACCGGCTGGCGCAGGCGGCGGGGGTGAAGGTTGTCTGGCGGCCGTTGCTGCTCGGGCCGCTGTTCAACCGGCAGCAGGGCATGACCGACAGCCCGTTCAACGTGGTGGAGGTCAAGGGCCGCTATATGTGGCGCGACATGGAGCGGGTCTGCCAGGCCGAGATGCTGCCGTTCCGCCGGCCGTCGGCCTTCCCGCGCCGGAGCCTGCTGGCCCTGCGCCTCGCCCTGGTCGGCGGGCATCGGGGCTGGATCGCCAATTTCAGCCGCGCCGTCTACGCCGCCAACTTTGGCCAGGATCGCGACATCGGCGATCCGGCCGTGCTCGCCCTGCTGGTCAAGGAGGTGGGCGGCGATGCAGTCCCCGACTTCCACGAGGCGGACTCGGACGCCATCAAGACCGAGCTGCGCGACAACGTCGCCGAAGCCGAGTCCAAGGGCATCTTCGGCGCGCCGAGCTTCTACATCCCGAACGGCAAGGCCCCCGGCGGCGAGCTGTTCTGGGGCAACGACCGGCTGGAGCAGGCGGTGGCCTGGGCCGCCGCACACTGATGAGAGCTTAGGGACGAGCCATGGCCGTACTGACCGAAGAACAGGTGATGCTGAAGGACGCGGCAAAAGGCTGGGTGAGCGAACGCTCGCCGGTCTCGGCTCTGCGCAAGCTGAGGGATACGGATGTCGACGTCGGCTTCGACCGCGCGTCCTGGGCCGAGATGGGCCAGATGGGCTGGGCTGGCGTGGTCGTTCCGGAAGCCTATGGCGGCTCGGAGTTCGGCTACCGCTCGCTGGGCCTGGTGCTGGAGGAGACCGGCCGCACCCTGGCCAACTCGCCGCTGATCTCCACCGCCCTGTTCGCAACCTCGGTGCTCACCCTCGGCGGCAGCGCTGCACAGAAGGACGCCTGGCTCGGCAAGATCGCCGAGGCCGCGGCGGTGATCGCGCCCGCCATCGACGAGCACGCCCACCACGCGCCGGCGGCGACCGCGCTCGGCGCCGTGAAGTCCGGCGACGGCTGGACCCTCACCGGCAAGAAGCCGTTCGTGCTCGACGGCATGGCCGCCGACGCCTTCATCGTCGCGGCGCGCACCGCGGGCAAGCCGGGTGAAGAGACCGGGATCACCCTGTTCCTGGTCCCCGCGTCGGCCCAGGGCCTGTCGCGCGCGCGGCTCAAGACGGTGGATTCGCGCGGCGCGGCCGACGTGAGCTTCGACAAGGTCGCCGTCGGCGCCGACGCGGTGATCGGCCAGGTCGACCAGGGCTTTGGGCTGCTCGACCAGGCGCTCGACCGCGCCCGCGCCGGTCTGGCTGCCGAAATGCTCGGCCAGGCCAGCCAGGCGTTCGAGATCACCCTCGACTACCTCAAGACCCGGGTGCAGTTCGGCCAGGTGATCGGGACCTTCCAGTCGCTGCAGCACCGCGCCGCCAAGATGTTCACCGAGCTGGAGATGACGCGCAGCTGCGTCGAGGCGGCGCTCGACGCCATAGACGCGAACGCCAACGACGTGCGCGCGCTCTGCTCGCTGGCCAAGGCCAAGGCGTCCGAGACCTTGCACCTAGTGTCGAACGAGATGGTGCAGATGCATGGCGGCATCGGTATGACCGACGCCCACGACGCCGGCCTCTACATGAAGCGCGCCCGCGTCTCCGAAGCCCTGTTCGGCGGCGCCAGCTTTCACCGCGACCGCTACGCCAGCCTGATGGGGTATTGAGCCGCAAGCTCCTCCCCCTCTGGGGGAGGCGTCCGCGAAGCGGACGGAGGGGGCCAGCGCGACGCGGGCTACGTCGCTGCCGGGTCAGTCGGTGGCGCTACCCCCTCAGTCACTCCGTGACAGCTCCCCCAATGGGGGAGCAGCTTGGCTGGACGCAGCTCTAACTCACGCCGCCTTCAGCCGTTCCAGGTAGGGGCCGTGCAGGTCGGCGTTGGCGGCAAGCACGGTGCCGTCTTCGAGGGTGAAGGTCCCGCCGTCGGCAGTGGTGATCACCCCGCCCGACTCCGCCACGATCAGCCAGCCGGCCGCCGTGTCCCACGGCTTCAGCCCGCGCTCCCAGTAGCCATCGAACCGGCCGGCGGCCACATAGGCGAGGTCGAGCGCCGCCGAACCGAACCGGCGCACGCCCGAGACGCGCTGGCTGATCTGGTGCAGCTCCTTCAGGAATACCCCGTGGCCAGGCTTGCCGGCGAAGGGAATGCCGGTGGCGATCAGCGATTCTTCCAGATTGCGCCGCGCCGACACCCGCAGGCGCTTCTCGCTGTTCAGGAAGGCGCCCTTGCCCTTTTCGGCCCAGAACATCTCGTTGCTGATCGGATTGTAGGTCAGGCCAGCGACGATGCCGACGCCATCGCGCTCCAGCGCGATGTTGACCGCGAAGTGCGGGATGGCGTGCAGGAAGTTGGTGGTGCCGTCCAGGGGATCGACGATCCAGCGGTGGGTCTTATCCGACCCCTCGTCCAGCCCGCCCTCTTCACCGAGGAAGCCGTAGCCTGGCCGGGCCTTCTCCAGCTCCTCGCGCAGGATCTCCTCGGACTTCAGGTCGGCCTGGCTGACGAAGTCGCCGGGTCCCTTCTTGGACACCTGCAGCTCGGACACTTCGCCGAAGTCGCGGGCCAGGCGCCGGCCGGCCTTGCGCGCGGCGGCCATCATCACTTGCAGAAGGGCTGAGGGGGTGGTCATCGGGGGCGTGTAGCGCAGGCGGCGGGGCCGCGTCGAGCTTTCGCCGCCACGCGGACCGGCTTATCAAGCCGCCATGAGCTATACCCTGTACTATTCGCCGGGCGCGGCGAGCCTCGCCCTGCACTGGATGCTGATCGAACTCGGCGCCCCGTTCGAGGTCATCAAGGTCGACATCGACAAGGACGAGCAGAGGTCGCCGGCCTTCCTGGCGATCAATCCGGCCGGCCATCTGCCGGTGCTGATGGTGGACGGCAAGGTCCACGCCGAGGCGGCCGCCATGCTGATGCTGATCGCCGAACGCGACCCCGAGGGCCGGTTCGACGTGCCTGCCGGATCATCTGAGCGCGCCGACTATCTGCAGCGGATGTTTTTCCTGGCCAATACGGTCCAGCCCGCCTTCCGCGCCTGGTTCTATCCGCACGAGCCGGCCGGACCCGAGCATGCCGTGGCGGTGAAGACGATGGCGCAGGCGCGGCTCGAAACGGCCTTCACCCGTATGGACGCCAACCTGGCGGACGGGCGGGCGTATATGCTCGGCGCCCGGGTCACCGCCCTCGACTTCATGGCGACCATGCTGATCCGCTGGTCGCGCAACATGCCGCGCCCCGCCACCGACTGGCCGCGGCTGAAGATCTACGCCGACCGCATGCGCGCCATGCCGTCCCTGCGTGAGGTCCATGTCCGCGAAGGCCTGACCGACTGGATCGGCGGGTGAGGCGCAGTATCGGGCGGAGTCTCTTCACCAACCTGTTCGTCGGCGCGGTTCTGACCCTTGGGTTGGCCGTGGCGTCGGCGCGCGCGGCCGAGGACCCCTATGCGGAGCGCGCGGCCGGCGTCCACGGCGATGAGGCGCTGTGGCTCGACGTGGTGTTCGGCGAACCCGGCGCCGCGGACCGGCTGCGCGCGCGGTTGACCGGCGCATCGCCGTCGTCGTCGGACTTCGCCGCGCGGGCCTGGCCTCTGGTGTGCGAGCACGACTATCACGCCAGCCGCTACCCTGAGGCGGTCGCCGACTGCACCCGCGCCGCGGCGGTGGGCTCGGACGCCCATGTGCTCGAGATTGTCCAGCTGCTCGCCGGCCAGCCGCCGGTCCGGGCCGAGGGGTCGGCGCGCGTCGCCCTGACCGCCGGCTCGCACATCGACGTCCGCTCCGGCGCCTACGACGCCTGGGCCATCGCCGATACGGGCGCCCAGATCTCGGTGATGATGCAGAGTGTCGCCGCGGCGGCGCACGTGCGCATCCTCGGCGACACCCGGTCGGTCGACACCACCACCACCACTGTCGCCGGACAGATCGGCATCATCCCCGAGGTCCGTATCGGCGACGCCGTGCTGCGTAACCTGCCGGTCCTGGTGCTGCCCGACGCCCAGCTGACCCTGGCCAACGGCGCTGTCCGCCTGCCCTTCATCCTCGGCCTCTATGGCCTGGCCGAGTTCGGCCGCCTGGCCTGGCTCGACCACGGCCGCTGGCTGGCGCTCGGCGACGCCGCGCCGCAGGGCTTCGACGGCGCCGTGCCGATGATCTGGCACCCGCTCGGCCTCGGCGTGCCCCTCGACGGCGTCGGCGGCCGGCGCGCCGCCCACCTCGATAGCGGCGCCAATATCAGCTATCTGCTCGAGGCCGGTCTCCAGCTGCTTCCGCCGGGTGAGCGCGTGCGGCTCGGCGTCGGCCATCGCCGCATCGGCGGCGTCGGCGGCGTGGTCGAGCAGGATATCGAGCGCCTGCCGCGGGCCAGCCTGGCGCTGGCCGGCCATCCCCTGGCCTTCGCCGACATCGACGTGACCATGGACGCCGACACCGGCGAGGTCGCCCGCATCGGCGAAGACGTGCTCGACCGCTATGCGGTCGTTGTGCTCGACTTCAGGACCATGCGGTTCTCGGTGAAGCCCTGAGCCGCCAGGTCCTCCCCTAGAGCGTGTTCCGATCTGATGGAATCAGATCGGCGCTCTAGGCTTTTGGTTTGACCCGCGTTTGATCCGAAAACCGGTTCCCACTTTTCGGAACGCGCTCTAACTCCGCTCATCCCCGCGGAAGCGGGGACCCAGGGAGAGCCTCATCTCCATGCATTGAGGGCTCGGCTTAAGCGAGGCTATCCGCCGCCAAACCTGGGTCCCCGCTTCCGCGGGGATGAGCGGAATTATGAAAGTCCCGCGGCCAGCTCCGCCAGCTTGACCACGGTGTTGAGGTTCCGCGCTGTCCCCGCCTTTGCCGCGGGGATGCGCAGCTTGCTGTCGGCCTGACCGTCCGGATAGTGGACGTAGATCTCGCGCAGGCCGAGGGCCATCTCCTCCATCGTGACGCCGACGGCGGCGGCCAGCGCATCCTTCGGTGGCGGCGTGTCGAGGAAGATGGCGGTGACGCGGGCGCCGGGCCGATCGGAAAAGGGGTTCGCCTCGGCCACCGCAGTCATCTCCGCCGCCGTGCGCACCAGCACGCCCACGGGTTTACCGGCGTAGCGTTCCAGCGCGTCGCCGAGCTGCGCCTGCACTTCGGCCTCCGGGAGCGCGCTTTCGAATACGGCGTTGCCGCTGGCGATATAGGTGCGGGCCTTGGCGAATCCGGCCGTGTCGCACATCGCCTTGAGCTCGGTCATCGGCAGCTTGCCGGTCCCGCCGACGTTGACGGCGCGCAGCAGGGCGATGAAGGCGGTCATGCGGCCACCACCAGGTCGTTCCAGATCTTCACCGGCCAGGCGCGCAGGCCCTGGCCGACGCAGGGACCGGCGATGCAGGCGCCGTCGTCGATCCGGAACATGGCTCCGTGGCTGCAGCACAGGATGAAGTCGCCCTCGCGGGTCAGATAGCGGTCGTCGCCCAGGGTCAGCGGCAGGCCGATGTGCGGGCAGCGGTCGCGCCAGCCGAACACCTGCTCGCCGCGGCGCACCACGAAGCCCTGGAAGATCAGCTCGCCGAGCTGGAAACAGAAGCCGCGGGCGCCCGGATCGGCCAGTTCGTCGAACCGGCAGAGCGGCGTCCCCGGCGCCGGCGTGCTCACCCGTCGTAGCCCTGCAGGGTCCCGATCGCCACCCGCCAGGGACGCAGGTGGGTGCTCTCGAACAGGCCGGCCTTGGCGTAGGGGTCCTGGGCCAGCTTGACCTTGGCGGTTTCGAGGTTCTCGGCTTCGATGATCATGGCCGAACCCATCGGCTGGCCGTGCTCGTCCAGCAGGGGACCGCCCAGCCGGACGAAGTCCTTGACGAACTCCAGATGGTCGGGCCGCACGCTCATCCGCACCGCCAGATGGTCGGGCTTGTCGAGGCCGATGAAGTGGAACAGGGGCATTTCAGACCTCGCTCTTGAGCGGACGGGACAGCAGGCCGGCGATGGCGGCGTCCACATCCACCTCGCCCGACAACAGGGCGTTCACCGCCCGCGAGATCGGCATGTCGACCCCGTGCCGTTCGGCCAGGGCCGCGACGGCGGGGGTCGAGGCGACACCTTCGGCGATCGACAGCTTGCCGGCCAGGGCCTCGTCCAGGGTGTGACCGCCGCCGAGGGCCAGGCCCACCGACATGTTGCGCGACTGCGGCGAGGAGCAGGTGAGGACCAGGTCGCCGAGGCCGCACAGCCCCGCCACCGTTTCAGCCTGTCCGCCCAGCGCCACCGCCAGCCGGGTCAGCTCGGCGAAGCCGCGGGTGATCAGGGCCGCGTGGGCCGAACGGCCGAGGCCGCGGCCCTCGACCACACCGCAGGCGATGGCCAGCACATTCTTCACCGCCCCGCCGGCCTCGGCGCCGATCAGGTCGGTCGACAGATAGGGCCGGAACACCGGACCCGCGATCGCCTCGGCGATGCGTTCGGCGCAGTGGTCCTCGGCGCAGGCCAGGGTGACGGCGGTCGGCAGGCCGCGCGCGACCTCGCCGGCGAAGCTCGGACCCGACAGCACCGCGACCGTATGGTCCGGCAGCACTTCGGCCGCCACCTCGGTCATCAGCTTCAGCGAACCCTGCTCGATCCCCTTGGAGCAGAGCACGATAGGGGCGTCCGGGGCGTGTGGCGCGAAGGCGGCCAGAGCGCCGCGCATATGCTGGGCGGGCGCCACGGCCAGGATCAGGTCGCACGCGGAAAGCTGGGCGAGGTCGCCGGTGGCGCGGACGGTGGGATCGAGCGTCAAGCCCGGCAGGAACAGGCTGTTCTCATGGCGCGCGGCGATCGTCGCCACCACTTCGGCTTCCCGCGCCCACAGCACCACCTCGCGCCCGGCCCGCGCACAGACCTGCGCCAGCGCCGTACCCCACGCCCCGCCGCCGATGATCCCCACCGTCTGGATGGTCATCGGGCGCGCTCGAGCGAAAGATGGATCGCCGACATGAGCGGTAGGGGGGATGAAGTCGCCCTCATGGCCGCAGAAGCTCCGGACGGACCGCAAACAGGGTCATCAGCACGGCTACCTGGAGGCCGTGGACCAGTTCGCCCGAGCGGATCGCCTGCAGCACGTCGGGGCCGGTCATCAGCACCACGTCCAGCACCTCCGTCGCGTGGTCGTCCGGTTCGGCGACGCGCTCGCACCCGGTGAACACCGTGGCGTAGAACCAGTTGCGCTGGGTTGCGGGATTGGGCCGCACCTTCAGCAGCCGCTCGGCCGGCTGGCCAGCATAGCCCGTCTCCTCGCGGAGTTCGCGCGCGGCGGCCTGTTCCGGGGTTTCGCCGGCGTCGACGCCCCCGCCGGGGCACTCCAGCGAGAGCGCCTGTGCGCCCTCGCGCCATTGGCGGGTCATCACCAGCCGTCCGTCGGCGGTCAGGGGTACGGCGATCGTCCAGTCGGGATAGTGCAGCACGGTGTAGTCGTCGACCACGGCGCCCGAGGGTGTCCGACAGCGCTCGACACGGGCGTCCAGCCAGCGGGATTTCACCAGTGGCTGCTCGTCCAGCACCTCCCAAGGCCCCGCGCTCATGCTTTCGCGCCCTTGCGGCCCGGTTTGTGGATCGGTGACATCCGCGCTGCGGCTTCGTCGAGCGGCCAGCGCGGGCGGGCTGGCGCGTCCAGCGGATCGGTCAGGCCGGCGCGGAGCCGTTCGGCCCCGGCCAGGGCGATCATGGCGGCGTTGTCGGTGCAGTACTTCAGCGGCGGGGCGGTGAAGCGGAAGCCGTGCGCCTCCGCCGTCTCCTGCAGGCGCGCGCGCACCGTGGCGTTGGCCGCCACGCCGCCGGCGACGGCGAACAGGCGGTCTTCGCCGTGGCGTTCGATATAGCGGCCCATGGCCCGCGCCGAACGCTCGCACAGCTGCCGGGCGATGGCGGCCTGCACCGCGGCGGCCAGGTCGCGCCGGTCGGCGTCGGTGTGGACCGAACTGTCGATCAGCCGCGCCGCGGCGGTCTTCAGGCCCGAGAACGAAAAGTCGCAGTCCTTCCGGTCGAGGAGGGCGCGGGGCAGGGTGAAGCGCGCCGCGTCGCCGCCCTCCGCCAACCGCTCCAGCGCCGGACCGCCGGGGTAGCTGAGGCCGAGGTGGGCGGCGATCTTGTCGAACGCTTCACCGGCCGCGTCGTCGATGGTCGAGCCCAGCCGCACGGCCCGGCCGACGCCCTCGACGCTGAGCAGCTGGCAATGACCGCCCGAAACCAGCAACAGCAGGAACGGGTAGGGCGCCGATGTCTCGCCGAGCCGCACCGACAGGGCGTGCCCCTCCAGGTGGTTGACCGCGACCAGCGGCAGGCCGCGCGCCAGGGCGATGCCCTTGGCGGCGGAGAGGCCGACCATCACCCCGCCGATCAGGCCGGGCCCGGCGGTGGCGGCGATCCCGTCGAGCGCGCCATACCCCAGGCCGGCGTCGGCCAGGGCCTTCCTGATCACCCCGTCGATCAGCTCCACGTGGGCCCGCGCCGCCACCTCCGGCACCACCCCGCCATAGGGGGCGTGCGCGGCGATCTGGCTCGCCACCACGTTCGAGATCACCTGGGCGCCGCCTTCGTCCAGGCGCACCACCGCGGCCGCGGTCTCGTCGCAGCTGGTCTCGATGCCGAGCACGGTTGTAGGAGCCAAGGCGCGCCTGTCGTTGCGGGGGCGCCCCTCCTGCTATAGCGAGGCGCGAACCGTCCCGAGGTAGCCTCCGCGCCCCCCGCATGCAACCAGCCGCCCTTTCCGCCGTATGATGGCCCCCGCATGACCCGGCCCCCTATCCGCATCGGCTCGCGCGGCTCCAAGCTCGCCCTGGTCCAGGCCCGCTGGACCCAGGCCGCCATCTGCGCCGCCCTGGGCGAACCGGCGGAGCGGCGGGAGATCGTCGCGCCGATCGTCGAAATCACCACCTCCGGCGATCGCATCCAGGACCGGCGCCTGCTCGAGGTCGGCGGCAAGGCCCTGTTCACCAAGGAGATCGAGGAGGCGCTGTTGGACGGCCGCGTCGACTGCGCCGTGCACTCGCTGAAGGACATGCCGGCCGAAAGCCCGCCGGGCCTGGTGCTGGCCGCCCATCCCGAACGCGAAGATCCGCGTGACGCCTTCATCTCCGAGCGTTTCGCGTCGTTCGAAGACCTGCCCCAGGGCGCGCGCCTCGGCGCCGCCAGTCTTCGTCGCCAGGCCCAGGCCCTCTATCGCCGGCCTGACCTCGAGGTCGTGCTGCTGCGTGGGAATGTCGACACCCGTCTGCGCAAGTTGGCCGAGGGCGAATGCGACGCCACCCTCTTGGCCCTGGCCGGGCTGAACCGGCTCGGCCTGTCGGCCCATGCGCGCGAGGTGTTCGATCCCTACGAGCGCCCCCCGGCGCCGGGCCAGGGCGCGCTCGCCATCCAGACCCGTGACGCCGACGTCAGCGCACCCTGGGTCCAGGCGCTGAACCATGCGCCGACCCGCCTGGCCATCGCCGCCGAACGCGGCGCGCTCGAAGCGCTCGAAGGCTCCTGCCGCACGGCCATGGGGACCTGGACCCACGTCGTGGACGGACAGCTGAACCTGGTGGTCGAGGCCCTGGCCCCCGACGGCTCGGCCCGCTGGCGCGAGGAGGGTTCGGTTCCGGCCGCAGAGGGCGAGCCTGCCGCCCATGCCCTCGGTCTCCGGCTCGGCCAGGCCGTCCGCGCCGCCGGCGGCGACCGGCTGGAGCTGTAGGCCGGTGCCGCACGCCGGCGGTCGCGTGTGGATCACCCGCGCCGAACCCGGCGCCGCGGCCACCGCCGCCCGCATCCGCGCCATCGGCTTGGACCCGGTGGTCGCGCCCCTGCTCACCGTCCAGCCGTTGGAGACGCCGCTCGACCTTGAGGGCGTGGGCTCGATCGCCTTCACCAGCATCAACGGGGTCAAGGCCTTCGCCGCCCGCTCGGACTGGCGCGACGTCCCGGTGTTCGCGGTCGGCGACGCCACGGCCAAGGCGGCGCGCACGGCGGGCTTCAAAGGCGTGAGCTCCGCCGACGGCGAGATGGCGGCCCTGATCCGGCTGATCGGCAAGGCGCGGCGTCCGGGCGTGGTCCTGCACCCGTGCGGCCTGTACCTGGCCGGGGACTTCAAGGGCGGGCTGAAGCGTGCGGGCCTCACAGCGCGCGACGTGGCGCTCTACGACACACCGGCGGTCGAGGGTTTGCCTGACGCCGCGATCCAGGCGCTGGAGGACCGCGAGGTCGCCGCCGTCCTGCTCCATTCACCTCGTGCCGCCGACATCCTGGCCAGCCTCGCCGGCGGCTGCGACCTTTCGGAGATTCAGGCCCTCGGCCTGTCCCCGGCCTGCCTGCAACCTCTGAAGCCATTGGGCTTCGCCAACCTGATCAAGGCCAGACGCCCGCGTGAGGATGCACTGCTGGACGCCCTGTTGGCGGCGCTGCGGGCGTAGGGGTCAAGAACGGCGTTCCTACTTCACCGGAACCACCGTCGCCGGGCCCTCGCCGACGATCTCGATGATGCAAGGCTCGTCCTTGGCCCCATCGTAATGCACCTGGTTGGCGAAGTGGGTGACGATCGTGCCGGCGGGCAGGGGCGTGGTGCTGGCCGGGTCGAAGGTCTTGCCCGTGCCGACCCACCAGGTGCCCGACACCACCACCACATGCCGGTCATAGGGGTGGGTATGCGGCTCGCTCATCTGGTGCGCCGGCCATTTGATCAGGACGGCGTAGGGGCCGGGTTTGGCCGGGTCTCCCCACAGGTTGATGCTCAAGGGGCCGCCCCGGGGATCACCCTTCCACTCCAGCTTGTCCGGCAGGGTGTAGGCCAGGACGGCCGGATCAGGCGCGGCCTGCGCGGCGACCGGCGCCAGCAGCAGGAGGGCGGGCACGGCGTATCGGATCATGGTCTGGGTCCCTCGGTTGCGGCGTGTCGAAGGCGCCGCCTCCGCTCCCTGATACATCGGCGCGCCGGTTTTCCGATGGCCGGGTCTTCAGGTCTCGGCTCCCGCCCTTGGCATTTCCCGCGGTCGCCGGTAAACAGGCCCGCTTCCGGATACCCTTGGATCAGGGCCGCCTTAGCTCAGCCGGTAGAGCGGCGCATTCGTAATGCGTAGGTCAGGTGTTCGAGTCACCTAGGCGGCACCATTTCGGGCAGGCGCGGCTATCGGCAGCGCTAACCTGAACCCCGCGCCCTCTCCGCCCTCTACCAGCTCGATCTCCGCCCGGCTCGCCGCCAGCAGCGACCGGGCGATCGACAACCCCAGTCCCGTACCGCCCGCCTCTCGCCGGCTGGTGAAGAAGGGGTCGAAAATGCGGTCGCGATCGGCTTCAGGGACGCCGGGGCCGTTGTCGGCGACGTCCAGCTGCACGGCGGTGCGGGTGGCGCGGGCAGCGAGGGTCACGCGGGACGCGCCGGCCTGGCGGCTGTTGTCGGCCAGAGTGGTCAGCACCGCTTCCAGGACGCCGGCGGGGACGGCGACGTCGGGCAGGCCGGGCGGCAGGTCGACCAGTATGTCGAAGCCGGGTTGGCGCAGGGCGTCGGCCACGCGCAGCACGGGGACGGCGAGGTCGGTGGCCACGTCGGCTTCGGGTCGCAGCATGTCGGCGCGGGCGAGGTCGAGCAGGCGGGTCACCAGCTGCGACAGGCGGGCAGAGTCGGCGGCGATGTTGGCCAGGAAGCGCTGGCGCTCGGCCTCGCTCATCCCGCCCTGGTGGTCCTGCAGCAGTTCGGCCGCGCCGCGGATGCCGGTGAGCGGAGTCTTGAACTCGTGGCTCATCGCGGCGGCGAAGTCGCGCAGATAGCGCGATCGGCGCTCGATCGCTTCGGCCATGGCGCGGAAGTCCTCGTAGAGGGCGCGGATCTCGACCGCCGCCATTGGCGGCGTGTCGGGGGCCAGGCCCTGGCCGGCTGCGACCCGGCGTGAGGCGGCGCTCAGCGCCTCGATCGGCCGGGTGATTCCGCGCGACACCACGCCCGACAGGACCACCAGCGCCGCCGCGATCAGCCCCACGCCGAGCAGGATCTTGCCGCCATCCTCGTAGATGCCGCGGAACAGGGCGCGAGGCGAGCGTGACAGCAACAGCACGCCGACCACTCGGCCGTTCACGACGATCGGGCGGGCGTGGTGGATGCGAAGGTCCGAGGCCCGGCTCAACCATTCGAAATGGTAGTGCGGGCGGTAGGCGCCGTTGTGGCGCAGCACGGTAGCGGGTGCGCCGCCGAGGGCGGCCTGCACCTCGGGCAGGCCGGCGTAGCCGCCCCCGGCGTCCGCGCCGATCAGCACTCTCCCCGCGCCGTCGGTCAGCACGATCGAAGCCAGGGTGGTCCGGCTGGTGGTCTGGAGGATCGGCGCCAGCGTGCGCGCGGCCGCGAGCGCCTGGGCGTCGGCCGGCGCCGCGGGTGTCGTCGCCGTCGGCCGTTCGGGCAGGATCGGCGTCGAACCGAGGTCTATGTCGAGTGGCTCCGGCTTGTAGTCGGCGGGTCGGACGGCGGTCACGGGCGCAGGGCCAGCGCCGGCCGGCCACAGGGCCTGGGCGGTCGCCGTCAGGGCGGCGCCCTGGGCGATCAGCTCAGCCTCGGTCTGGCGCACCAGGGTGTTCTCGTAGACGCGCAGGAACACCGCGCTGATCCCCGGCAGGGCGGCTACGAACAGCAGCACGCTGAACAGGATGGTACGCAGTCGCAGCGCCGGCCAATGCCGCTTGGCGAAAGCCTTGACGGCCTCGATCACCCGCCGCCGCCGGTGCACGGCCCCAGCTGGTAGCCGAGGCCGGCGCGGGTCTCGATCACGTCGTGCGCGCCCAGCGCCGCGAACTTGGCCCGGAGGTTGCGTACATGGCTGTCGATGGTCCGGTCGGTCAGGGCGAAGCCCGGCCCGTACAGCCGGTCGATCAGCGCGTCGCGGGTGAACACCTTGGTCGGCGCGTCGGCCAGGGCGCGCAGAATGCCGAACTCGGTGACAGTCAGCGGCGCCTCCGCGCCGTTCCAGCGCGCGCGCCAGCCTTCGGGATCGAGGGAGAGGCAGGCGTGGGCGATGGCGCCGGCGGTCTCGGCCGGGCGCGGCCGGCCGCGGGTACGCCTGAGGATCGCCGCCACGCGGGCCACCACCTCGCGCGGGCTGAACGGCTTGGTCACATAGTCGTCGGCGCCGAGTTCGATGCCGAGCACCCGGTCGATCTCGTCGTCGCGGGACGAGAGGAACAGGATCGGCGTGTCGCCATGCCCGGCGTCGGCGCGGGCGCGCAGCCGGCGGCAGACCTCGATCCCGTCCATCCGCGGCATGTTGATGTCGAGCACCATCAGGTCGGGCGGCGCGATCTCCACCGACTGCAGCGCCGCCTCGCCGTCAGCGGCCTCGCGCGTGTCGAGCCCCGCCTTGCCGAGGGCGAAGGCCAGCAGTTCGCGGATGTGCGGTTCGTCGTCGACGATCAGGACTACCGGGCGCATGAACACCATCTTCACGGCTTCGCTCCCGGCGTCAAAGCCGGTGTGGGTGGCGGGGCCGGCGTCGAAGCGGGCGACGCCGCCGATGGGGCTGGATCGTCGGGGTCGCAGGACGAAGACGCAGGCTGGATGGGAAGGTCGTGGCGAAGGTGTCCGAGCTCGGATCGGGCGATGGCCAACCGCAAAGCCCCGCGAGCAGACCAGCTGCGCCAATCGGCCTGGTTCAGGGCGAGGCGCTTCAGCATCCAATCTCGGGTGAACTGGACCTCGCCGCGCAGAGCCGGGCTGATCCGCCGTTGCTCTATTTCGATCATGGGCAGGAGGGCGGCCGGGCCAAGGCGGTCGAGATAGCAGACGTCGAGCGAGGCGCCCTGCCCGCCCACCTCTCGCGCATGGCGCACATTCCACCAGGCGGCGACCGAACCCAGATCGGCGAGGTCGGCGATCACCAGCACGATGACCAGGGCCAGGGCGTTGGCGTTGATCAGCAAGCGGGCCGACTTGCCGCACAGCATCCGCCAGCCGATCAGCGCCAGGCCCAGCATGACCAGGCCCATCCACAGCAGGGCGGCCAGGCGCAGGCGGGTCAGCGAATAGGCCTGCACATAGTCGAGGGTGCGCAGCAGGCTGGAGGCCGACAGGAACACATTTTGCGCCACCCACAGACCCACGAGCCGGCGCACCGAGGGCTGCTTGGCGCCAGGCGATCCCTCCCGCAGTACGAACAGCGAGAAGGCGGCGGCCAGGAGGGCGGTGAAGATCAGGGGATAGGCGCCGCGGTGGGCGTACTCGGCAAGGGTCAGGCCCGGCGGCAGCCGCGCTCCGCTCCATAGGAAGGCGAGGTCGAGGCCGTTCTCCAGCGCGAACAGGGCGTTGAAGACGATCAGGGCCGGAACCACCGACCCTAGCCGGCGGTCCAGCGCCTGGCCGATCCACGCGCGGGCGTCGCCGGCGGAGGGACGGCGCAGCGCTTTCGGGCGTCGCACTGGGCGGAAGGCCTGCCATACGGTGAAGAACACCAGCAGCCAGAAGAGGACCCGGACGGTCGCCATGACGTCCAGGCCCGGCAGGCGCAGGCCCGACAGAGCGCCGCCGATCAGGGGGTTGGCCAGGGAGAACAGCCACAGGAACAGGGCTCCGCCAAACAGCGGCAGGATCAGGGTCCGCGCCCAGCGCCGAACGAACGGTCCGTATCGCGGCGCCAGGGGCCGCAGCCTGAGCAGATCGGCGATCGGCGCGGCCAGGCTCCGGACGGCATGGACCAGGATGCGGCGCGTCCACGCCCAGGCGTCCAGCCTCCGCCGCGCGCGCGGCGACAGGACCGCCAGCATCAGCGCTGTCCAGAACAGGCACCAGGCGATCAGGGTGGCCCGGTCCGCCAGCATCAGGACGCACAGGCCGGCGGCGACGGCGGCATGGCGCGCCCGTCGGTCGTGGAGGATCGCCGGGCGGGTGGCGATGGTCAGCGCCAGCCAGGCGAAGGCGAAACCCGCCAGACCGGCGCCGAGCCCGTGACCGAACATCAGCCCGTGGGCCAGGGCCGTCAGGGCGATCGCCGCCCCGAGCTTGGTCCCGAAGCCGGACCGCCACCATCGTCCCCCGAAGTCCCGCATGCCGCACCCTCCTGTTACGGCGGGCAGAGTGAGCCTGGCGGGTGCAGGCCGGCGCCGTCGGGTCAGGGAGAAGCGATGCGATCCCGGTGCAGATTCGGTGCAGGCGGGTTTCTCTCCGGGATCTTCACGGCAGGTCCCGACTTCAGAAGTTCGGATCGAAGTTGAAGCAGATCGGGTTGGACAGGGCGACCATCCGGCCGCTGAGGGCCGTCGATCCCGGGACCTCGGGATAGGCGGTGGGCGGACCTTCGACCTCGACCCGGTAGTAGCTGCGGACGCCGATGGCCGGGGTGTCGCTGAACTCCACCACCGGCGTCTCGCCCATCACGGTGAGGGTGCGGAACGGCGCGCCGTCCTTGACCACCTTGATGGTGTAGGCGGCGCCGGGAACGGTCTTGCCGGATAGCTGGACCCGGAAGGCGACCGGCTTGCCGGTGGAGCGGGCGTTGTCGCCCATCATCATGTCCATGCGGCCGTCCTGGTGCAGCCCGGCGTAGAACTCCACGCGCGGCGCATAGGGATTGGCGCTGATCGATACCCGCCCGTTGGTCAGGGCGTCGACCACCGCCTGGCCGCTGCGCCCGGCGGCGAACACCCAGGTGGTGGGGGTGCCGACGTTGTTCTGCGGCGCCTGATAGCTCAGCGGCGTCGTCTGCGCCGGGGTGTCGGGATAGCCGTGGTGGGAATCGCTGCCGCCGCGTCCGGTCAGCTTGCGGCCGGATTTCAAGAGGCCGTCCCAGATCCGGATGGCGCCGGCGTTGGTGGACCAGACCGCCGAATTCCACACCTCGACCGAGTCGACCAGGTCGTAGGAGAAGGTGAAGGCGTTGGAGTTGGCCGGATGATTGGCCGAAAGGTGGATCCCCAGCTGCTTCTTGACCGCCTCGATGTTCACGTCGCGGTCGTTGCGGACGTCGTACAGCCGCTGATGGTCGTAGGGCTTGGCCGACAGAGCCGTGCCGTGGCCGCGCGGCGTGGTCCACTCCGCGCCGTAGAGCAGGATGACGGACTTGGATTTGAACTCTGGGTCCGACCAGGTGTTGTGCGCCACGTCGCCGTTCACGTGGTTGTCGTGGTCGGAGATCAGCAGATAGTCCATGTGGACCGTCTCGGCCAAGGCGATGATCTTGGCGACCGGGTTGTTGCTGGAATCCTGGCTGTGCCGGGAATGGATGTGCAGGTCGCCCTTCATCCACACGCCGTCGGTCAGGCTGGCGATCGGCGGCAAGCCCGCCGCTGGACCCGGGCTCCCGGCGGCGGCGATCGGACCCGGGCTTCCCACGCATCCGGCCAGCACCAGGGCGGCCAAGACTGCCAACGCACGCATGATCAACCCCCTCGCGGAACTATCCGGCTCGTCTAGTGATACACGTCGATGACAGTATCATGCCCGTCGATGCCGGGCGGGATCGTCGGTGCCGTACAAGAGTTCCCGCCCCGCTGCAGGGATGACGCGGTGACCAAACATTCGAGAGTCTGGGTCCGGGCGCGGCGGGAAGCGGGGTTGTCGGCCCTGCTGGCGATCCAGGTCGCCATCATGTTCGTCCTGGCGCCGTTTTCGGCCACCGGCGGCCTGCAGCCGGTGGCGATCGAGCTGGCCCGTTTCGCCCTCGGCGCCGTCGCGGTCCTGACCGTCACGCGCAGCCGGCCGATCATCGCCCTGATCGCCTCGACCTTCGTCGCGTCCCTGCTGTTGTCGGTGGTGTTCCGCACCGGCGGCGCGGGTACGGCGATCGGCCTGGTCCGGCTGTTCCTGATCACGGCCTTCGATGTGGTGGTCGCCGTGGCCGTGGCGCGCGTGGCCTTCGGTCCCGGGCGCGTCACCGTGCACCGGATCATGGGCGGGGTGATCCTCTATCTGTCGGTCGGACTGATCTTCGCCGAGGTCTACCGGGCCGCGGCCCTGACCCTGCACCCGTCGTTCAGCGGCCTGCCGACCAGCGGGCGGTCGACGCTCAGCGAGCTTTTGTATTTCAGCCTCAGCACCCTGACGACCACAGGCTTCGGCGACATCACGCCGCTGCATCCGTTCATCCGCAGCATGGCCAACCTCGAGGCGGTGATCGGCCAACTGTTTCCGGCCACCCTCCTGGCGCGGCTGGTGACCCTGCACTCCACCAAGGCGGAGCCGTGAGATGAAGCCGGCCCTGCAGCCCGTCGTCGCGACGCTGGCGGACGTCTACACGCCGCCGCGACCGCCGTCCGATCCGTTCCAGCACGTCCTGTGGGACAATATCGGCTATCTGATCGACGACCAGCGTCGGCGGCGCCTGTTCGACGCCTTCGCCTCTGAGGTCGGTCTCGACCCTCGCCGCATCGCCGAAGCGGACGAGACCTCGCTGATGGCGATCGCGGTACAGGGCGGTATGCGGCCGGAGGTACGGGTGCAGCGCTGGCGGACTATCGTCGCCCTGATCGCCGAGCACGCGCAGGGCGATCTCGACGCCGCCCTTCGCGCCCTGCCCCTGGCCAAGGCCCGGGCCCTGCTGAAGCGGTTTCCCACCATCGCCGATCCGGCCGCCGACAAGATCCTGCTGTTCGCCGGCATGGCGCCCCTGCCGGCCCTGGAGTCGAACGGTGTGCGGGTCCTGGCGCGACTGGGCCTGTTCCGGGAAGCCGGAAGCTACGCGGCGAGCTATCGCGCGGCGATCGCCGTGCTGACGTTGGATGGCGAACCCGGCTTCGCCTGGCTGACCCAGGCCTTCCTGGTGCTGCGCGAGCATGGCAAGACCCTGTGCAAACGGGGTGAGCCGCTGTGCGGCCCATGTCCGCTGTCGGGCGCCTGTCCGAAGGCGACGGTCGAAGCCCTTTGAAGGATCAGGCCGCGGCGCTGCGCTCGGTGACGCGGGCGATCTCGGCGATCAAGGCCCCGGCCGAGACCGGTTTGGCCACCACCCCGTCCATGCCGGCGTCGGCGTAGCTGGTGCGCTGGTCGGCGAGCACGTTGGCGGTAACCGCCAGGATCGGCGTGGAGGCTATGGGACCGTCCAGGGCGCGGATGCGCTTGGTGGCTTCGATCCCGTCCATGCCTGGCATCTGGATGTCCATCAGCACCAGGTCGTAGCCGCCTTTGGCCGCCAGTTCGACGCCCTCGGCCCCGTCCTCGGCCGTATCGACGGTCACGCCCAGCGCCTCGAGGATCCTGGAGATCACCAGCCGGTTGGTCGCGTTGTCCTCGACCAGCAGCACGCGGAAATCGCCGATGTCGGGCTCGTCCGCCTGGGCGGCTTCGGCCGGTTCGACGGTCTCGCCGTCGATCTCGATCCAGAAGGTCGAACCCTGGCCGGGCGTGGAGGAGAAGCCCACCGCGCCGCCCATCATCTCGGCCAGGCGCTTGGTGATGGCCAGGCCGAGGCCCGAGCCGCCGTATTTGCGGGTAGAGGAGCCATCGGCCTGTTCGAACCGCTCGAACAGGGTGGCGTGGAAATGCTCCGGCACGCCGATACCGGTGTCCTGCACCTCGAAGCGCAGGCGCTGTGATCCGTCCGGCCCCTCGCAGCGGGCCAGGCGCGCCTCGATCGAACCCTGCGGGGTGAACTTCACCGCATTGCCCATGATGTTGTAGAGCGCTTGGCGCAGGCGCAGCGGATCGGCCTTGACCATGCCGACGTCGGGCGCGGCCATGGCGGTCATCTTCAGCCCCTTGGCCGACGCGGCCGGCTCCAGCAGGCTGGTGACGCCGACCAGGACGGCGGTCGGGTCCAGCGCCTCGGGGTGCAGCTCGAACTGGCCGGTCTCGATCTTGGAGAAGTCGAGCAGGTCGTCGAGCATTTCGGTCAGCATCCGGCCCGAGGCCAGGGCCTCGTCCAGCAGCCGCCGCTCCTCGGCGTCGAGGTGGTCGCGCTTGATCAGCTGCAGCACGCCGAGCACGCCGTTCATCGGCGTGCGGATCTCGTGGCTGACGTTGGCCAGGAAGTTGGACTTGGCCTCGGCGGCCACGTTGGCCCGGCGTTCGGCCTCCTCCAGCGCCAGCGCCTGGCGCTTCTGGACGTCGACGTCCTGCAGCAGGCCCACGACCTTGCGCTTGCGCCCCTGCGCGTCGAGGCGGATGCGCCAGTGCCCCTGCACCCAGCGCACGCCGTCGGCGGTGTTCATCCGCGCTTCGATCACGTCCGGCCGCGTTTCACTGAAGCCGGCGATCTGGCCCAGCACGCGCTCGCGATCGTCCTCGTGCAGGTTGGGCCAGGGCCGCATGGCTTCGTCGAAACCCTGCACCCGGCCGGCCAGTCGCTGGAAGCTCTCGCTCGCCCAGAAGGTGTTGTTGGCGTAGTCGACCTCGAACACGCTGGCGTCGGCGGCTTCGAGCGCCAGCTTCAGCCGGCGCGCGTTGGCGCGGGCCGCACGGCGCGCCATCACCACGTCGGTGATGTCGGCGGCATAGATGATCACCCCACGAATCTCGCCCGTCGGTGCGCGCCAGGGCCTGACCTGCCAGCGCAGAATCAAGGACCCGGTGGGGCGTTCGACCTCTTCCTCGGCGCGGGTGTAGACCTCGCCGGCCAGCGCCCGTTTCAGGGCGCGGTGCAGCCGTCGACGCATGGCTGTGGGCTGAAGGCTGCCGAACTCGCGTCCCATGGAGCCCGGTGCATAGCGGCCGAACAACGCCTGCCAGGCGGCCGAGACCGAAATATATTCGAGGTTGAGGCCGAGCACGCAGGAGGCGAAGGGTGCGTTCTCGAGCACGCTCAGCGCCTCGGCCTCCGAGTCGCGGGCGGCGTCGCGGGCGGCGACCAGCTGGGTGACCTGCTCCGCGGCGCGTTGCGCCCGCTCGGCGGCCAGCGCCCTGTCTTCGGTCACGTCGCGCAGGACGGCCATCAGCCGGGTCGGCGACACCACCTGCGAGATCCCGTCGATCCAGCGCCATTCGCCGTCCTGGGCGCGGACCCGGAAAGCGCGCCGGCTGGCGCCGGTTTCGCGCAACATGCGGCCGGTTTCACGCAGGTCGTCGCGATCGTCGGGATGCACGAGGTCATAGATATTGCGGCCGATCAGCGTCTGGCGCGGCCATTTCAGAAGGTTGGTCCACGCCGGGTTGACCTCCACGATGGTGGAGCTCCAATCGGAGACCAGCACCAGGTCCTGGCTGTGTTCGAACACCAGGGCGGCGACGGCGGCGCTCGACTGATCGGGCGCGCTCTTGGACTTGGCGCTGCGCGTTTTCGACATACTCGTCCCCAGACTTCGAGCGTCACCATGACGTGAAGAGGTAAACGGGCCGTTTTCCAGGACTCTTTACTTTGACCCAAAATGGGCGGGCCGAGTCGGGCCTGCCGGTTTCGCCATACCGGATGGGGTGCGGCGTGGGCCTGCCTCGACATCCGGCTCCGGCCCGTCTATGAGCGCGCCGCCACGGCCCACCGCGGCCCAGGCCCCTCTCAGGCTAAGCCATGCTCCTCGTCATCTCGCCGGCCAAGACGCTGGACTTCACGCCGGCCGACCCGTCCCTGCCTGCGACCACGCCCGTGTTGAAGAAGGATACGGCCGCCCTGGCGGCGACGACGCGCAAGCTGTCCGCGTCCGACCTCAAGCGGCTGATGGACATCTCCGACGCGCTCGCCGACCTGAACGTCCAGCGGTTCAAGACCTTCCGCTCGCGCGGGATCGGCGAGACCGAGGGCGAGGTCCAGGCCGCGTTCGGCTTCGCCGGCGACGTCTACAACGGCCTCGACGCCCGCAGCCTCGGGCCGGATGGCCTGGCCTGGGCGCAGGACCATCTGCGCATCCTGTCGGGCCTCTACGGCCTGCTTCGCCCGCTCGATCGCATCCAGCCCTACCGGCTCGAGATGGGCGTCCGGCTGAAGACCGAGCGCGGGAACAGCCTCTACGACTTCTGGGGCGACAAGCCGGCCAAGGCCCTGAACCAGGCGGCCGAGGGCCAGGCCGACCGGACCCTGGTGAACCTCGCCAGCCAGGAATATTTCGGCGCCGTCGACGCCCGGGCGCTGAAGCTCAGGGTGGTCACTTGCCATTTCAAGGAAGAGAAGGACGGCGAGCGCCGCATCATCTCGTTCTTCGCCAAGCACGCCCGCGGGCGGATGGCCCGTTACGCCATCGATCGGCGGCTGGAGCAGACCGAGGCGCTGAAGGCCTTCGACCTCGACGGCTACCGCTATCGCGAGGCGCTCTCCAGCGAACACGAATGGGTGTTCGTGCGGCCCCAGCCCTGACGCCTGCGATCGAAGCGGTGCTATAGGCGGCGCGAGAGCCTTTTCCAATCGTCTCGACTCGACATGATTGGATAAAAAAGGCTCTAACTCTATAATTCTAGACCCTTTTTGTCCGGATCAAATGGATCCATTTTACCTGGAAAGGGTCTAGCCAAGGAGCGCCCGCATGACCGACAGCAGATTTCTCTCCGGCCAGGCCGCCATCGTCACCGGCTCGACCTCGGGCATCGGCATGGCGCTGGCCGACGCCCTGGCCGGCGCCGGCTGCGATGTGGTGCTGAACGGCTTCGGCGATGCGGTCAGGATCGAGGCCGAACGGGCGGCCATGGCCGAGCGGCATGGGGTGAAGGCGCTCTATCACGGGGCGGACATGACCAAGGGCGACGAGATCGCCGCCATGGTGGCCTATGCCAAAAGCGAGCTCGGCCGGCTCGACATCCTGGTCAACAACGCCGGCGTCCAGTTCGTCGCCCCGGTCGACGAGTTCCCGCCCGAGAAGTGGGACCAGATCATCGCCATCAACCTGACCTCGGCCTTCCTCGCCACGCGCGCCGCCCTGCCGATCATGAAGGCGCAGCAGCACGGCCGGATCGTCAACATCGCCTCGGCGCACGGCTTGGTCGCCTCGCCGTTCAAGTCCGCCTATGTGGCGGCCAAGCACGGGGTGGTCGGCCTGACCAAGACCGTGGCGCTGGAGGTGGCCCAGCAGGGGATCACCTGTTCGGCCATCTGCCCGGGCTATGTGAAGACGCCGCTGGTCGAAGCCCAGATCGCCGACCAGGCCAAGGCCCGCGGGATCAGCGAGGAGGCGGTGATGAAGGATGTGATCCTGGCCGCCCAGCCGACCAAGAAGTTCGTCGAATTCTCCGAGCTCGCGGGTCTGCTGCTCTATCTGGTGTCCGACGCCGGCGCCTCGGTAAACGGCGCCGCCCTGTCGATCGACGGCGGCTGGACGGCAGAGTGAGCGCGGTCGCCGTCGAGGCGGTTCAGGTTTACCCCGCGGTTCCGATCCGCTAGCGAGGCCCCATGCCAGTCCAGATGATCGACGAGCTTATCGAGCGCTGCGCGGACAAGGTCGGTCTGACCGAGGCCCAGTCCCGCCTCGGTCTCGCCGCCGCCCTCGCCCTGATCCAGAAGCACGCCGACCCCGACAAGGTGACCGGCCTGATGGCCGCGGTCCCGGGCTCCGAGGACCTGGCCCGGGAAGGAACCGCCATCACCGACAACAAGCCGCGCGGGCTGGTCGGCGGTCTGCTGGGCCGCACCGGCGGCGCCGGCGGCGCGGCGATGGCCGACGCCATGGCGCTGAACAAGCGCCTGTCCCAGGAGGGCATCATGCTCTCCGACATGCAGGCCATCCTGCCGATCGCCATGGACTTCGTGCACGAGAAGACCGGCCAGGACCGGCTGCGCGAGGTGCTGAGCTCGATTCCGGGCCTCGGGCCGCTGATGACCGGCGGCTGATCCGATGTGGCCGTGGATCCTCGCGGCGATCGCGATCCTGGCGGGGATGGTCCTGTTGCCGGCTCTGCTCGACCGGCTGCCGCGGAGCAAGAGCCGTGGCGGCGGGCTCGGGCCCATGCTCGGCGACCTCAACGCCATCTTCAACCCGACCGAACGCCATGTGGAGGCGGCGCGCCGCCAGCTTCCCGCCGAGCGGGCCAACGACGAGCCGAAGGACGACCCCGAGGGCGACTGACCGGCCACCCCTGGTTTTTGCCGCGGCGCAGGACTAATTTGCGTTCCAAGGTCCATACCGCTCTTTCCAAAACCTTTCGAGGAACGTCCATGCGCGACGCCGTCATCGTCTCCTACGCCCGCACGGGCCTCGCCAAATCCATGCGCGGCGGGTTCAACAACACCCATGGCGCCACCATGGCCGGTCATGTGATCAAGCACGCCATCGAGCGGGCCGGGATCGACGCGGCCGAGGTCGAGGAAGTGGTGCTGGGCTCAGGTCAGCCCGAAGGCGCCACCGGCGGCAACATCGCCCGCCTGGCGGCCATCCGCGCCGGCTGCCCGGTGACGACCGCCGGCTCGACCATCAACCGGTTCTGCTCGTCGGGCCTCAACGCCATCGCCATCGCCGCCAACTACATCCGCAACGAGGGCGCCCCGGTCGCCGTCGGCGGCGGGCTGGAGTCCATCTCGCTGGTGCAGATGGGCGGCAAGATGAACACCTATTTCTACACCGAGGAATGGCTGATGCAGCACAAGCCGGCCCTATGGATGCCAATGATCGAGACCGCTGACATCGTCGCCAAGCGCTATGGCGTCAGCCGCGAATACCAGGACGAATATGCCCTGCGCAGCCAGCTCAAGATCGCCGCGGCCCAGCAGGCGGGCCTGTTCAAGGACGAGATCGTCCCGCTCGAGACCAAGATGAAGAAGGTCGACAAGGCCACCGGCGTGGAGTCGATCGTCGACTATGTGGTCGACCGCGACGAGTGCAACCGGCCCGACACCACGCTCGAAGGCCTGGCGGCGCTGAAGCCGGTGATGGGCGAGGGCAATTTCGTCACCGCCGGCAACGCCTCCCAGCTGTCCGACGGTGCGGCCGCCGTGGTGATGATGGAGTCCAAGGAGGCCGAAAAGCGTGGGCTCGAGCCGATGGGCCGGTTCATGGGCTTTGCCGTCGCCGGCTGCGAACCCGACGAGATGGGCATCGGCCCGGTGTTCGCCGTGCCGCGCCTGCTCGAACGTCATGGGCTCAAGGTCGGCGACATCGACCTGTGGGAGCTGAACGAGGCCTTCGCCTCGCAATGCCTCTACAGCCGCGACCGGCTCGGCATCGATCCCGAGAAGTACAATGTGAACGGCGGCTCGATCGCCATCGGCCACCCCTACGGCATGACCGGCGCGCGCTGCACCGGCCACCTTTTGATGGAAGGCAAGCGCCGCAAGGCCAAGTACGGCGTCGTCACCATGTGCGTCGGCGGCGGCATGGGCGCGGCCGGCCTGTTCGAGATCTTCTCGTAACCCTGGACACTGGGCCGCCCGGTCTGGCCGGGCGGCCCGTGTTTTGACGGCGCGCAAATCACCCTAGCTTCGGCGGGGTGAGCGGGCCTTTCACCTACTACGAGTTCTTCGCCGGCGGCGGCATGGCGCGCGCGGGCCTGGGCGAGCGTTGGCGCTGCCTGTTCGCCAACGACTTCGACCCGGTGAAGACCGCGGCCTATCGCGCCAACTGGGGCGGGGATCACCTCGCCCTGGGCGATGTACATGCCCTGTCCGCCGCCGATCTGCCCGGGCGGGCCGATCTGGCCTGGGCCTCCTCGCCGTGCCAGGACCTCAGCCTCGCCGGCCTGCGCAAGGGTCTGGCCGGGACCCGGTCCTCCGCCTTCTGGGGGTTCTGGCGGCTGATGCAGGGGCTGAACGCCGAGGGCCGGGGACCGCGGATCATCGTCATCGAGAACGTGGCCGGCCTCGCCACCTCGCACGGCGGACGGGACTTCACCGCCCTCTGCCAGGCGCTGGCCGACGCGGGCTACCGGTTCGGCGCACTCGAGGTCGATGCGGCGGCCTTCCTGCCCCAGTCCCGTCCGCGCCTGTTCGTGATCGCCACGAGGGACGCGGTGTCGCCGGACCTCTTGCTGCCCGCAGTCGAGGCGGTCCACGGCAAGAAGGTCGGCGAGGCCTACGCCCGGCTGCCGGACCCGCTGCAGGCCCGGTGGCTGCCCTGGCGGCCGCTGCGGGCCGACCGCCGCAACACCACCGTCGCCGATCTGCTGGAAGACCCGGCGGCCGTCCGCTGGCACGCGCCAATGCTGACCGAGCGGCTTTTGAGCCAGCTTTCGCCGCTGCAGCGCCATCGGCTCGCCCTGGAGCGGGCGGCGGGCGTCCCGCGGATCGGCATGGCTTTCCGCCGGACCCGGATCGAGCAGGGCGCACGGGTCCAGCGGGCCGAGGTCCGCTTCGACGGGATCGCCGGCTGCCTGCGCACGCCGGGCGGCGGCTCCTCGCGCCAGTTCGTGGTCGAGGTTTGCGGCGCCGGGACCCGGTCGAGGCCCCTGTCGGCGCGCGAGGGCGCCCGGCTGATGGGGCTGGCGGACAGCTACCGCCTGCCGGCTGCCGAGACCGCGGCGCTGAAGGTGATTGGCGACGGCGTGGCCGTGCCGGTGGTGCGCGCCCTGGCCGAGCAACTGCTGGACCGGTTGCTGCCGGCGTCTTCCCTCGCCGCGGCCGAGTAGCGGGCGAGACTTCGGCATCTCCGCCCCCTATGGTACGCGCTGCGCCGCCACACCATCAACGAGCCGATCATGGACGCCAAGACCCAGACCGAACTCCCCGCCCGCTACGCCCGCAAGGGACGCGGCCAAATCTACGACAGCATCCTCGATCTCGTCGGCGACACGCCCCTGGTGCGGCTGCCGCGGCTGACCGCCGAACTGAAGCCCAAGGCCGAGGTCGTGGCCAAGCTCGAGTTCTTCAACCCCCTGTCCAGCGTCAAGGACCGCATCGGCGTCGCCATGATCGAGGCGCTCGAGGCCAAGGGCCTGATCGGGCCCGGAACCACCATCGTCGAGCCGACCAGCGGCAACACCGGGATCGCGCTGGCCTTCGTGGCCGCGGCCAAGGGGCTGAAGCTGGTGCTGGTCATGCCGGAAAGCATGTCGGTCGAACGGCGCAAGATGCTGGTCCTGCTGGGCGCCCGGCTCGAACTGACCCCGGCCGAAAAGGGCATGCGCGGCGCTGTGGCGCGGGCCGAGGAGCTGCTGAACGAGATCCCCGATTCGGTGATGCCGCAGCAGTTCGAGAACGCCGCCAATCCGGCCATCCACCGCATCTCGACCGCCGAGGAGATCTGGAACGATACGGCCGGCAAGGTCGATGCGGTGGTCTCGGGCGTCGGCACCGGCGGCACCATCACCGGCGTCGGCCAGGTGCTGAAGGCGAGGAAGCCGTCGGTGAAGATGATCGCCGTCGAGCCCGAGGGATCGCCGGTGCTGGCGGGCGGCCAGCCCGGGCCGCACAAGATCCAGGGCATCGGCGCCGGCTTCGTCCCCGGCATCCTCGACCGCGGCGTGATCGACGAGGTGATCGCCGTCAGCAATGACGAGAGCTTCGACATGGCGCGGCGCGCGGCGCGGATCGAGGGCCTGCCGGGCGGCATCTCCTCGGGCGCGGCCCTGTCGGCGGCGTTCCGGCTCGGCGCGCGCGACGACTACGCCGGCAAGCTGATCGTCGCCATCATCCCGAGCTTCGCGGAGCGCTATCTGTCGACGGCCCTGTTCGATGGGCTGTGAGGTCGACGGCCTGTAGATTCGGCGAACGGTGAGCGATCCCTTTACCCCCGCCGAACGCTCGGCGGTGATGCGGAAGGTGCCGGGGAAGGGCTCCTCGGCCGAGATCAAGGTGCGCAAGGCGCTGACCGCGCTGGGCATCCGCTATCGGCTGCATCGCAAGGACCTGCCGGGCTCGCCCGACGTGGTCATGCCGGGGCGCCGGCTCGCCCTGTTCGTGCACGGCTGCTTCTGGCACGGCCACGACTGCCGGCGCGGCGACCGGCCGCCCAAGGCCAATGCCGACTACTGGTCGGCCAAGATCGGGCGCAACCGGGCCAGGGACGTCCGCGTCCAGGACGAACTCCGCGCCCTGGGCTGGCGGCCGGAAGTGATCTGGGAATGCGAGCTGAAGGACGCCGCGGCGCTGAAGGTGCGGCTGGAAGGGCTGTTGGCCTGAACTCGGGTTTGCGCTTCGACACGCCCCAATCGCAGGCGACCGGTTGCCGACTGTGCAGAAGATTTACCGCAGAGATCGCTGAGACAAGCGCGGAGCTCGCAGAGCTTGGAGGCAATGGCAAGCCCAGCACCCGCGGCCGATGAGCCGTCGGGGCTCGGTTCAGGACCCGTTCGTCGAACTCGCCCCCACCCTCTCAGCGCGCTCCGCGCCTGTCTCTGCGATCTCTGCGGTATTCTTCACTCGCCGGGCCGACAACGCTACGCCGCCGCGGTGTCCGCCTCGCCGGTTTCGAGCTGGCGACCCAGGGCGTTGTAGAGCTGGCCGGCGTCAATCGGCTTGGCGACCCAGTCGTTCA
>Ga0302314_10002265_pt1 | contig 35802 bp, 36 predicted proteins | sample III_Palsa_N2_3_FD_200533 | JGI IMG/M metagenome (GOLD analysis project Ga0302314, IMG submission 200533) | Peat permafrost microbial communities from Stordalen Mire near Abisko, Sweden - III_Palsa_N2_3 | ecosystem: Environmental > Terrestrial > Soil > Palsa > Peat permafrost | place: Sweden...
TCGAACTCGGCCATCCGCATGGAGAAGTCGTGACTGAGACGGTGCAGCTGGTCGGGGTCGATGCGAATGCCGGCGTTTTCCATCGCCGCCAGCACCGGCGGCATCGGCCGCTCCAGCGTTTCATAAACCGTCAGCAGGCCCTCGGCGGCCAGGCGCGGCCGCAGCACGTGGTAGAGGCGCAGGGTGACGTCGGCGTCCTCGGCGGCGTAGCAGGTCGCCGGCTCCAGCGGCACATGCTTGAAGCTTTTCTGCGCCTTGCCAGTCCCCGCGACGGTCTTGAAGCTGATCGGCTGGTGATCCAGCCAGAGCTTGGACAGCTCGTCCATGCCGTGGTTGTGCAGGCCGGCCTCCAGCACATAGGAGATCAGCATGGTGTCTTCGATCGGCGCCACGTCGATGCCGTAGCGGGTCAGCACGCCGATGTCGTACTTGGCGTTCTGCGCCACTTTCAGGACCGCCGGGTCCTCCAGCATGGGTTTCAGCCGGGCGATGACCTGATCCAGCGGGATCTGGTCGAAGGAGGCCGAGGCCTCCAGCTGCAGGCCCTCCGCCTCGCAGTGGCCGACCGGAATGTAGCAGGCCTCGCCCGGCGCGAGCGCCAGGGAGACGCCGCAAAGGCCCGCGTTGGACGAGGACAGGGCGTCGGTCTCTGTGTCGAAGGCCACCAGGCCCAGCGCCGTGGCCCTGGCGACCCAGCGGTCGAGGGTCTCGACGTCGCGGATGCAGACGTAGGTCGAGGTGTCGATCGGCGCGGCGGGCGCTGGCGCGGCTTTCGGCTTGGCCTCCGGGGGCGGCGCGCCATGGTGGTCGGCCACCCGCCGGGTCAGGGTGCGGAACTCCATGTCCTCGAGGAACTTCAGCAGCACCGTCGTGTCCGGCTCCCGCACGATCAGGTCGTCGATGGGCTCGGGCAGAGGCGTGTCGCAGTCCAGCCGCACCAGCTCCCGCGACAGGCGGATCTGGTCGGCGAAGTCGATCAGGGTCTGGCGGCGCTTGTCCTGCTTGACCTCGCCGGCGCGGGCCAGCAGCGTGTCGAGGTCACCGTATTCGTTGATAAGCGCCGAGGCGGTCTTGATGCCGATGCCCGGCGCGCCAGGCACATTGTCGACGCTGTCGCCGCACAGGGCCTGGACGTCCACCACCTTGTCCGGCGTCACGCCGAACTTCTCCGCCACCTCGGCCGCTCGGATGGGGATGTTCTTCATCGGGTCGAACATCGACACCCGGTCGCCCACCAGCTGCATCAGGTCCTTGTCGGAGGAGACGATCACCACCTCGCCGCCGGCGTCGCGCATGGCGCAGGAGTAGGCGGCGATCAGGTCGTCTGCCTCATAGCCGGCCAGCTCCAGGCAGGGCACGCCGAACGCCCGCGTCGCCTCGCGCACCAGCGGGAACTGCGGCACCAGGTCCTCCGGCGCCGGCGGGCGGTGGGCCTTGTACTGGTCGTAGAGCTGGTTGCGGAAGGTCTTCTCCGAATGGTCGAAGATCACCGCCAGATGGGTCGGCCCCTCCGCCGAGGCGCGCATGTCGGCCAGGAACTTCCACAGCATGTTGCAGAAGCCGGCGACGGCCCCGATCGGCAGCCCGTCCGACTTCCGGGTCAGCGGCGGCAGCGCGTGATAGGCGCGAAAGATGTAGCCCGACCCGTCCACCAGATAGAGCCTTCGCGCCGGCCCGTCCTGGGTCAGCGTGCGCGGGATGTCGTCGAGGGTGGCGTCGGAGAGGGTGTCGGTCATGGGGGGGAAGATAAGCGTTTCGCGGCGGTTGGTCAGCAGGCTTGCGCGGGCGTATCCGATCGCGCTTCAATACAATCCTTGGTTATCGGGGCGGGTGACACGATGAAACGGGTCTCTGTGGTATGCCTGGGTCTGGCCGCGCTCCTGGTGAGCGCGCCGGGGGCGACGGCGGCGCCTGGCGATGTGGTCGTCCCTCCCGACTGGCAGAGGAAGCCAGACGCGGACGCGATCGGAAGTGTCTATCCGACCGCGGCCCGGCAGGCCGGCGTGATCGGAAAGGCGAAGGTCGGATGTAACGTCTCCGTCTCGGGTCGGCTGGAACAATGCCAGGCGCTCTCGGAGACTCCTCCGGGATGGGGGTTCGGCGCCGCCGCGGTCGCGATGACGCGATACTTTTCGTGGCGCCCCCAAAGGGTGAATGGCGTCCCGGTCGGCGGCGCGCCCGTTGTCATTCCCGTCGATTTCGGCGCATCGAGCGGTGAGTACGGAGCGGTGGTCGTTACTGCATCTGACCCAGACGGGGCAGCTCGCGCTGCCGCGACTCACCTCCTCAACGCCCCGATCTGGGCAAGCCAGGCGACGCCGGCTCAGGTCGCCGCCGCCTTCCCCAGAGACCGGCTCGCCACGACGGACGAGGAGCATGTGACCTTACGCTGCAAGGTCCTGGCTGACGGCGGCATGGGGCATTGTAGCACTACCGAGGACGATCCGAGTTTTTACGCGGCGGCGCAGAGCCTGGCGAAATACTACCGCCTCGACCTCGCGGCTTCTGAAAAGCCGATGCCTGATCAGACCTATGTGGACCTATCGATCATGTTCAAGGCGTCCTCGGTGGCTCGGTAAGGTACGATAGGCGTCGCACGCGCTACCGATAAACCTCCCGCCGGTTCCCGATCTCCAGGACCAGAACGCGGACAACCTTGTCCTGGATGTCGCAGATGATGCGATAGTCGCCCACCCGATAGCGCCAATAGGTCCCGTACACCGGACCCGTCAGCGCCTTGCCCGACGCTCTCGGATCGTCCGCTGTCGCAACCCGCTCGTCCATATAGTCGAGGATGCGGCGGGCGGTCTGTTTGTCGAGCTTGCGGAGGGTCTTTAGGGCGGTCTCGGTATAATCAATCGTCCAGGCCAAGGTCGCGCCTCACCGCATCGGCGGAATGGATGGCTTCCTCGCCCTTGCGCACCCGCTCCATCGTGGCGGCGGCGAGATAGTAGTCCTCGAGATCATCGAGGCCCTTGGCCACCATCTCGCGCAGGTAGTAGGCCTTGGTCCGCCCGGTCTCGGCCGCCAGCCGGTCCAGGCGTTGTTCAAGGGCTGGATCAAGCCGGATTGAAGTCGCCATGGCGATCTCCTGAATACGTGTATTCAACGTATCAGAACTGGCGCTGGCCGGCTAGCCCATGGGTGGCGTTCACAGCCGTGAGCCCAACGGACAGACATTTCATTTGCACGTTCAGGCGTCAGCAAAGACTGGCCCTAAGTCGGCAGGCTTGCCTGGGCCGCGCCGATCACGGATGAATGTAACTCTTGGTCGGCCATGGTGAGGTTCAGATGAAGCGATCCCGGACGGCGCTTCTTGCGTTTCTTGCAGGCATGTCGACGGCCGTGTCTCCGGTGGCTCGCGCCGCCCCGCCGGTGATCACCAATCCCAATTGGGTTCAGCGCCCGGACGGCTACATGGCTTTTACGGTCTATCCCGACGAAGCGCGGCGCAAAGGCCTGTCAGGCTCCGCCAAGATCGAATGTGTCGTTACGGTCGAGGGGAAGCTGGACCAGTGCGTCGTGCTCGAAGAAACGCCGTCTGATGCGGGTTTTGGCCAGGCCGCGCTCCGCTTGGCGCCATATTTCCTGATGCGTCCCCGCACGGTCGACGGCGTACCGACCGGCGGCGCCGCAGTGGTCATTCCAATGCGCTTCGCCTTGCCCGGGGCGTTGGAGCCCGGGGCCTCGGAAACCACCACTCACCTGCTCAGCGCCCCGGTCTGGGCCAGCCAGGCGACGCCGGCTCAGGTCGCCGCCGCCTTCCCCAGGGACCGGCTCGCCACGACGGACGAAGAGCATGTGACTTTGCGCTGCAAGGTCCTGGCTGACGGCGGCATGGGCCGTTGCAGCACCGCCGAAGACGATCCGAGCTTCCGCGCGGCGGCGCTGAGCCTGGCGAAAGACTACCGCCTCGACCCCGTGGCGTCTGAAAAGCCGATGCCGGATGAAACCTATGTGGACCTGTCGATCCGGTTCAAGGCGTCCGCGGTGGCGGCTCGATAGCTGACGGATCAGCTGCTCCGCGCGGCTTCAGCAAGCCTGCCAACGCCTTAACAGCATCGACGGGATCACCCGGTCCGGCGGCGGACCCGGCATTGCGGGGTCGGTGAGCAGGCTTGCGCCAACGCGGCGCTTGGCGAATGAATGCAACCCGTGATCCTGCGGGGCGGGTGGACAAGATGAAGCGTTGTATCGGCCGGCTTATCGGACTCGCCATGCTCGCGAGCGCCGGCTTGGCGTTTGGGCAGACGCCTCCAGCGGGTCAGCCCGCGACCTATCCTGACTGGCTCGTCTTGCCACCGGACAATCACGACGCCTCCGACTACCCCATGAACCGGTGGCGGCCACAGGACGCCTGGCCATCAGGCTCGGCCGTTATCCGCTGTCGGCGCGAAGGCGATGGCGATCTCGACCACTGCCGCGTGATCAGCAGCTCGCCCGTCGACGCGGGTTTCGGCCAAGGCGCGGCGCTTATCGCCAATCTGTCGCGCGCGCCTTCTCCGCCGCAGAGCGCCCTCGAGCCGAACGGCGAGGTGGATATACCGGTGGCCTTCGACGGAGAGGCGGCCAAGAAGACTTTGTCGGCCACGCCGCGCGGGCCGCGACACGTGGTCACCAATCCAGACTGGAAGACCAGGCCCGGCGCCGACGAACTTACCAGGGTCTGGCCCGTGGAAGCCACGCGGATGGGCGTAAGCGGCTCGGCGAAGGTGATCTGCTACGTCACGGCGGAGGGCTTGCTGGACCGATGCCGCATCGTGTCCGAGACGCCCGACGGCGCCGGTTTCGGCGACGCCGCGCTGCTTCTTACGCGCTATTTCTCGATGGTCCCCGAGACGGTCGATGGCCAGGCGGTCGCTGGCGCCACGGTGGTCATTCCCATGCGGTTTCAAAACCCGAGCGGTCCACGCGAGATTACTCCGCTGGGGGTGACCAAGGTGCTGAGCACGCCGATCTGGGCACAGGTTCCCACCTTGCCCGATATCAACGGCGCCTTTCCGTCCGCCGAAGTCGGCAAGGTCGACCTTGCCCACATCGTCCTGCGCTGCTCGATCAGGCGCAGCGGCGAGCTCTATGCCTGTGACACGGATACCGAAAACCCCCGCCGCCCGGACTTCAGCGCGGCGGCGAAACACTTGGCCAAAGACTTCAAACTGGATGTCGCGTCCTACGGGGCTGTGCCTTACTGGGAAGCTCAGGTCGATTTTCCCATCACGCTGATCGCGCCTGGCAAGGCCGGCGACAGCGAGATCACCGACCCGGAGTGGGTTCGGTCGATCGATCCGACGAAGGCCCAGGCGCTGTACCCCACCGCGGCGGCCAACGCGGGCGTCAAGACCGGGCGAGCGGTCGTCGCCTGCGGGGTGGATCATTCAGGCCAGCTGTCGGGTTGCCAAGCGATCTCCGAGACTCCGGCGGGTTTGGGCTTTGGCGACGCGGCGGTCCAGATCGCCAGCGTGATGGCGATGAATCCCTGGACCCTGCAGGGCCGCCCCGTGGAAGGCGAGCACATCCGGCTGCCGCTGATGCTGAAGCTCGCGCCAACGGATGTTCCGGCCGCCGCCACGGCGGTGAAGCCATGAAGCGCTCGGTGCTGTGCCTCAGTCTGGTCGTCGCCACCGCCGTGACCGCAGCGCACGCGATGTCGCCCGTCACCCCCGCGGCGCTCACGAACCCTGACTGGGTCGAACGGCCCAACGGGCAGGACGTGTTGGCCGCCTATAGCGCCGCCATCAAGAACGGCTCGAGCGGCGCGGCCTCCGTTCGTTGCCAGGTGTCGTCGCAGGGCCGGCTGGGGCAGTGTGTGGTTGTCCGGCAAACAAGCGCCGGCTTCGGCGAAGCGGCGTTGCGGCTGACGCCGCTGTTCAGGATGCGACTCAGTACGGCTGACGGCCAACCCGTCGCCGGGCGCGAGATCACAGTGCCGTTCCATTTCGGGCAGGACGACTAGCCCGCCCCTTAAAGCATCGACGGAATAACCCTATCCGGCGGCTTGTGCCCGTCCATGAAGGTCTGGATGTTGATCAGCACCTTCTCGCCCATCTCGACGCGGCCCTCGATGGTGGATGAACTCGTGTGGGGCGGCAGACGGACGTTTGCCGGTGCGCGCCCGTGGGCGTTAATCTCAAGTGCGAGCGCTGCCCGGCATCAATCATGACAATGAGAGCCGCCAGCCTACGCCTCTAGCACCGCGCAGAACTCATTCCGATTGCGGACGGTATTGTACACATGTTTCAGCCGAAGCCGGACCAGCTTCAGCCTGTTGAGAAGTTCGATGATGTTGAAAAACGACTCCGGCGTAAATTGCCAAGCGTGCACGTCAATATAGGACCCCGGTGCGGCCCTGAAGTCTGTGATTGCAGCCTCCACCGGCTGCAGTGACGTCTCGATACGCCGGTGACCGTGGTCGCCGATCCAGTGAAGGCCCGTGTCATTGTGTGTTGTAAGCGCCCAGTGCTCTATAATACTCGAGAGATCATGAACTTTCAGCTTCCGCTCATGTGCTGAAATGACGCCGGCGATGGATGACTCCGGCAGGAAGTGATCAAAGCAAAACCTCTTGTCCGGTATCATCAGAAAGTATTTGCCGCCGGGCAAAAGCAGATTTTCGACATCTATCAAATGCTGCACCAGGTCGGGCTGGTGTTCGATGCAGTGGCTGCTTACGACGGCTGAAAACTTCTGACCTATCGAGCGGATCGAAAGATCTGGGAGATGGTAATCGATATTGGGGCAGCCATCGGGGTTTTGGCCGAGGCTCCTTGCCCTTTCACGAAGTTGCTCGGTGGTGAGCACGTCCGCATATCTCATATTCCCGCCCGTGGCGGCGGGAACATCGAACGGGCCGATTTCCAGGACGAGACCGTCTTGAGGCAGGTCCTTCAGGAAAATCTCTCGCGCCGCCCGGGCGGCGCCGGGACGTCCTTCATCAAGACCATATTCGAGGAAATGCGTCCTCAGGGCTTCATCCGAAAACTCAGCCAGATCGCTATTCAGTCGATAATAGTCCGTGTCAAAGGCGACGTTGGATTTGGCCGTCGTCATTCCGTGCCTCCGCCAAAGTCCCGAGCCATCTTCGTTGGCCGAGGGCTGCTCGTCCAGGTCGACGTGGCCAAAGACATCAGCCTGATCCCGCCGCCCCTAAAGCATCGACGGAATAACCCGGTCCGGCGGCTTGTGCCCGTCCATGAAGGTCTGGATGTTGATCAGCACCTTTTCGCCCATCTCGACGCGGCCTTCGATGGTGGCCGAGCCCATGTGGGGGAGCAGGACCACGTTGGGCAGCTTGAGCAGCTTGGGATTGATCGCCGGCTCGTGCTCGTAGACGTCCAGGCCGGCGCCGCCGAGCTTGCCGGCGGCGAGCAGGCCCGCCATCGCCGCCTCGTCGATGATCTCGCCTCGGGCGGTGTTGACCAGGATCACGTGCGGCTGCAGCAGCGCCAGCCGCCGGGCCGATAGCAGGTGGAAGGTCGCCGGGGTGTGCGGGCAGTTGACCGAGACGATGTCCATGTGGGCCAGCATCTGGTCGAGGCTTTCCCACCACCGCGCGCCCAGCTCCTCCTCGATGCGCGGACCGGCCGGCTTGCGGTTATGGTAGTGGATCTCCAGGCCGAAGGCCTTGGCGCGGCGGGCCAGGGCCTGGCCGATCCGGCCCATGCCGATGATGCCCAGCTTCTTGCCGCGGAGGCGCCGGCCCAGCATCAAGGTCGGCGTCCAGCCGGAGAAGCCGCCTGCGCGGATCAGGTCGACGCCTTCCACGGTGCGCCGGGCGGCGGCCATGATCAGGGCCATGGCCATGTCGGCGGTATCGTCGGTGAGCACGCCGGGGGTGTTGGTGACGATCAGCCCCTTGGCGTTGGCGGCGGCCACGTCGATGTGGTCGAAGCCGGCGCCGAAATTGGCGATCAGCTTTAGGTCTGGCCCCGCCCGGTCGATCAGCGCCGCATCGATGCGGTCGGTGATGGTGGGCACGAACACTTCGGCCTCGGCGATCCCCGCCGCCAGTTCGGCGGCCGTGAGCGGGCGATCATCGGGGTTGAACGTCGTCTCGAACAGCGCCGCCATCCGCGCCTCGACGGGGGCGGGCAGCTTGCGGGTGACGAAGACTCTCGGCTTGCTTGCGGCCATGGGCGTTTCGAAAAGGCCTTGGTAAGGTCTGGAGGGACATTGTCGGCCGCGACGCGGACGCCTATCCGGCGGCGCCTTTTAGCAAAGGGGGCCGGCAGGGCCAAGGCGCGAGCGACAAGGCTTTAGGCGGAACGGGTTCGGAACGGCGCATGGTAGCGGATGCGTATCGCGGACATCGAAGCTCCGCCCATCTGGGAGGCGCCGCCAAGCTGGCGCTCTGCCTGCTGGCGTTGATCGCCCTGGCCGGTTGCGGCCGCAAGTCCGATGAGAATGAACGCGTCACCCCGTCGGGCCTGCCGGTGCCGCGCTATGTGACGCTGAAGTTCGACCCGGTGAACGCCAGGGCCGGCCCGGGCGATGACCACCGCCTGCTCTGGGTTTATCACGCCAAGGGCCTGCCGCTGCAGGTGATCGCCGAGACCGCCGACTGGCGGCGCGTCTGCGATCCGGACGGATCGCTCTCCTGGGTGCACAAGCGCAGCGTCGACGGGCGGCGCGCGGCGATGCGGCTGGAGACCACGCCATTGCCGTTGCATGCGGGTCCCCGGGACAGCGCCGCGGTGGTCGCGTATCTCGCGCCACGCGCGGAGGCGCAGCTGGATAAGTGCCAGAAGGGCTGGTGCCGCCTCGCGGCCGGCCAGACCGAAGGCTGGGCCCCGCAGGACCAGGTCTGGGGCGCCGATGAGCGTCCACAGTGCGCCGGCCAGAGTCCGGCGGCGTATTCCGCGCCAACCCCGGCGCCCGCTGCTGCGCCGGCGGGTTAGCTGTTTCACCACAGAGCACACGAAGGGCGCGGAGGCGTCGGTTTGTCGGCGCGTAAGCGCCTTTCAAATCGAACGATTGGTCGCGCTTCGCGCCTTTCGGGCTGAGCCACCCTTCGTGCCCTTCGCGTGCTTCGTGGTTGATTCTTCCTTTTGTCCGCCCCCGCTCCCGCGGACTGTAACAACCTGAAACCTGACGGAGCCGTCGCCCATTGAGGCGCACGTGGGCGGCGTGCTACCCCTCCTCGCCTCCATTCGCGCGCGTGGCGCGGCATTTCATGAGTCCGTAATGGGTTGGTCCGATCAATCGACGTTTTCCTATGAAGACCTGATGGTCTGCGCGCGCGGCGAAATGTACGGCGAGGGCAACGCCCAGCTGCCGTCGCCGCCGATGCTGCTGTTCGACCGCATCACAACCATGAGCCGTGACGGCGGCGAGAACGGCCTGGGCTACATCGAGGCCGAGTTGGATATCGATCCCAGCCTCTGGTTCTTTGCCTGCCATTTCCAGGGCGATCCGGTGATGCCCGGAAGCCTGGGCCTGGACGCCCTGTGGCAATTGGTCGGCTTCTATCTCGGCTGGATCGGCGGCAAGGGCCGGGGCCGGGCGCTGGGCTGCGGTTCGGTGCGCTTCACCGGCGAAGTGACGCCGGCCAGCAAGCTGGTGACCTACAAGATCAACATGAAACGCGTGATCAATCGCAGACTCGTCATGGGAATCGGCGACGGGGTTATGGAAGTCGACGGCGCGCCTATCTATTACGCGGAAGACCTGCGCGTCGGCCTCTATCAAAGACCGTAAGAACCAGACCGGGGAGAGAATATGCGCCGCGTGGTGATTACCGGCCTCGGCATCGTCTCGTCGATCGGGACCGGCGCCGAGGAGGTCACGGCCTCCCTGCGCGAGGCCCGTTCCGGCGTGGTGTCCGCGCCGCGATACGCCGAGCTTGGATTCCGCTGCCAAGTGCACGCCCCGCCCAAGGTGGACTGGGAGGCCCTGGTGGATCGCCGGGCCGCGCGGTTCCTGGCCGACGGCACGGGCTTCGCCCACGTCGCCATGGAGCAGGCCATCGCCGATTCCGGCCTAGCCGAGGACGAGGTTTCCAACGAGCGCACCGGCCTGATCATCGGCGCCGGCGGGCCCTCCACCAGCGCCATCGTCCTGGCCGCCGAGATCACCCGCGAGAAGGGTCCCAAGCGGATCGGCCCGTTCGCGGTGCCCAAAGCCATGAGCTCCGGCCCGTCGGCGGTGCTGTCGACCTGGTTCAAGATCAAGGGGATCAACTATTCGATCTCCTCGGCCTGCGCGACGTCCACCCACTGCATCGGCGCGGCGATGGAACAGATCCAGCTGGGCAAGCAGGACGTCATCTTCGCCGGCGGCTGCGAGGAGCTGGACTGGACCTTGTCCAACATGTTCGACGCCATGGGCGCCATGTCCTCGGGCTACAACAACCGGCCGGCCGAGGCCTCCCGCGCCTATGACAAGGACCGCGACGGCTTCGTCATCGCCGGCGGCGCCGGGGTGGTGGTGGTCGAGGAGCTGGAGCACGCCAAGGCCCGGGGCGCGAAGATCTACGCCGAGATCACCGGCTACGCCGCCAACTCGGACGGCTACGACATGGTCGCGCCGTCCGGCGAGGGCGCGATCCGCTGCATGAAGCTGGCGATGTCCACCGTGCACGCGCCGATCGACTATCTAAACCCGCACGGCACCTCGACACCGGTGGGCGACCAGAAAGAGATGGACGCGGTGCGCGCGGTGTTCGGCGATTCAGCCCCGCTGATCTCCTCAACCAAATCGCTGACCGGCCACAGCCTGGGCGCGGCCGGCGCGCAGGAGGCGATCTATTGCCTGCTGATGATGCAGGCCGGCTTCGCCTGCGAGAGCGCCAACATCGACGAGATCGACCCCGCCTTCGCCGACCTGCCGATCCTGCGCAAGCGCCGCGACGACATCCAGCTGAACACCGTCATGTCCAACAGCTTCGGCTTCGGCGGCACCAACGGCTGTCTGGTGATGAGCCGGTTTGACGGCTAATCCTCTCCGCTAACGAAGAGGATTCTAGGGAGCATCCATGGCCGACGACTTCAACATGCCCAAGGGCGATCTCATGCGGGGCAAGAAGGGCCTCGTGATGGGCGTGGCCAATTCCAACTCCATCGCCTGGGGCATCGCCTCGCAGCTGGCGGCGCAGGGGGCGGAGCTGGCCTTCACCTATCTGGGCGAGAACCTGGAGCGCCGCGTGCGGCCGCTGGCCGAGAGCATCGGGGCCAAGACCCTGATCGCCGCCGACGTCACCGATGATGCGTCGATGGATACCGCCTTCGACGAGATCGAAAAGGCGTTCGGCGCCCTGGACTTCGTGGTCCACTCCATCGCCTTCGCCAACAAGGACGAGATGAAGGGCTCCTTCGTCGACAACACCACCCGCGAGGGCTTCCTGCTGGCCATGAACGTCTCGGCCTTCAGCTTCGTGGACGTGGCGAGGCGGGCGTCGAAGCTGATGCCCAATGGCGGGTCGATGATCGCCATGACCTATCTCGGCTCGGAGCGGACCATCCCCAACTACAACACCATGGGCGTGGCCAAGGCGGCGCTGGAGGCCTCAACCCGCTACATCGCCCGCGACCTGGGGCCCAGGGGCATTCGCGTCAACGCCATCTCCGCCGGCGCCATGCGCACCCTGTCGCTCGCGGGAATTTCCGGTGGGCGCGGGATGATCAGCCAGGGCCGCGCCTTCAGCGCCCTGAAGCAGGACACGACCATGGAGGGCGTGGCCGGCTGCGCGTTGTGGCTGCTGTCCGACCTCGGCGCCTCGACCACCGGCGAAGTCGTCCACGTCGACGCCGGCTTCCACATGATCGGCATGGCCGAGCCGGAAGGGGAGCAGTAAAAGCCGCGCTCATCCCCGCGAAGGCGGGGACCCAGCAGACTGGGCGCCGCTCGGCCAGCTGCGTTCCAAGCGGTTCAGCGGCAAGATCGAGTCTGGTACCCCTGGGTCCCCGCCTTCGCGGGGATGAGCGCCTATTTTTACAGCCGCTTCAGCACCTCATCGCCCATCTGGGTCGTGCTCAACGTCCCGCCGATGTCGCGGGTACGGGCGCCGTCAGCGAGGGCGGCCTTGACGGCGGCGCCCAGCTTGTCGGCCAGGTCGGCGCGGCCCAGGGACCAGCGGAGGGCCATCTCGAAGGACAGGATCGCGGCCAGCGGATTGGCCACGCCCTGGCCGGCGATGTCGGGCGCCGATCCGTGGATCGGCTCGTAGAGGCCGGGCTTGCCGGGATCGCCCAGGGACGCCGACGGCAGCAGCCCGATGCCGCCGGTGAGCATGGCCGCCTCGTCCGACAATATGTCGCCGAACAGGTTATCGGTGACGATGACGTCGAACTGGCGCGGGTTCTTCACCAGCTGCATGGCCGCGTTGTCGGCCAGCATGTGCTCCAGGGTGACGTCGGCGTAGTCGCGCCTGTGCAGGTCGGTGACCACCTCGCGCCAAAGCAGGCCGGTTTCCATGACGTTGGATTTCTCGCAGCTGGTCACCTTGTTTCGCCGGCCGCGCGCCAACTCGAACGCCGTGCGGGAGACGCGCTCAATTTCCGAGGTCGTGTAAACCTGGGTGTCGACCCCGCGCCGCTGGCCGTCGGCCAAGGTCTCGATGCCGCGCGGCGCGCCAAAATAGACCCCGCCGGTGAGTTCACGGACGATCATGATGTCCAGGCCGGCCACCACCTCCCGCTTGAGCGAGGACGAGTCGGCCAGGGCGTCGAAACAGACCGCGGGGCGCAGGTTCGCATAAACCTGCATCGCCGTGCGCAGGGCCAGCAGCCCCGCCTCCGGCCGCTTGTCGCGGGGGGCCGAGGCCCATTGCGGGCCGCCCACGGCGCCCATCAGCACCGCATCCGAAGACAGCGCCAGGTTGCGCGTCTCATCGGTGAGCGGCGCACCCTGCCGGTCGAAGCTGATCCCGCCGAAATCGCGTTCCTCGATAGCCAGGTCGTTGAGCAGCCGGCTCGACACACGCTTCACCTGTTCGGTGACTTCCGGGCCGATGCCATCGCCCGGCAGGAGGAGAAGCGTGCTCATGCGATTTCCTTGTGGTTCGTCTGGGTTCGCCCCGTCGGGACGGAACAGAAGGGCGGCTAAAGCGCCCGTTCGGTGGCGATTTCGTAGACCACAAGCTGGCGGTCGGAAACGCCCAATTCGGGCCAGAGCGCGCGCCAGCGGGTGACGTGGGCCGATTTGCCGTGCGCGCTCAGCGCGGCCTGGTCGCGCCAGATCTCGAACACCCGGATCAGACCAGGATCGCCAAGTTCTTCGGCATAGGAGAAGGTGACGCAACCATCCTCCATGCGGTTGGCGGCCATCACCTCCAGCATGTGCGGACGGGCCGCCTCCATCTTATCGGGCGGGATGCGCACCGTGCCGGCGACCATGATGCTCACGCGCGGGACTCCAGCCAGGGCCGCATGAGCTTGCGGCGCGCCTCAAAGACGCCGATGTCGCCGGCGTGCTGCAGGGTCTCGCCCACGGCGTCCAGGCCCTTGAGCAGCTTTTCCTTGCGGCCCGGATCGATCTCGAAGCTGAAGGTGCGGCCGGAGGGCGAAACCACGGTCTGGGCCTCCAGGTCCACCGAGACCATGTGGTTGCCGCCTTTGGCCTCGTCCATCAGCGCTTTCACCGCATCCTCGGGCAGGGCCACGGGCAGGAGCCCGTTCTCGAAACAGTTGTTGTAGAAGATGTCGGCGAAGGACGGGGCGATCACGCAGCGCACGCCGAAGTCCAGCAAGGCCCAGGGCGCATGCTCGCGGCTGGAGCCGCAGCCGAAATTGTCCCCGGCGATCAGCACGCTGGCGCCGGCATAGGCCGGTTGGTTGAGGATGAAGTCCGGCTTGGCGTTCCCGTCGCCGTCGAACCGCAGATCATAGAACAACCCTTTGCCCAATCCTTCGCGCTCGATGGTCTTGAGGAACTGCTTGGGGATGATCTGGTCGGTGTCGATGTTGGCCATCGCCAAGGGCGCGGCGCGGCCGTCGAGGTGGGTGAAGGGGGTCATGGCTATATCTGCACCAGGCTCAGTCCGGGGTAGTCAGCGAACGCTCGATCACGGGTCATGATCGTCAGGTTGTTCTCCAACGATTGGGCGATGATCAACCGATCGAACGGATCGCGGTGGACAAGCGGCAGGCGGCTCAATCTGTCAATGTGCTTCAGATCGATTGGCAGAACGTCCGCGCTCAATTCGTCGACCATCCGTACGAAAGCGTTGGAGAAGTCGGTACTAAACGCAGGGGGCAGAGCGAGCTTGCCGAGACTGAACTTGATGGCGATTTCGATCGCGCTGATTTGGCTGACATAGCGGTCCTGCATCGCAAGGGCGTCGCGATGCGCGCGGGATGTCTTCTCTGGCTCGAATGTGAGCAGCAGGACAACGTTGGTGTCGAGGAGCAGTCCGGTCACGCGTCGCGGTCGTCGGGGAAGATTGGGCCATCGTTGAACAGCGCTTCGATCTCGGGATCCGGATCGTCGAAGTTCTCCGGCACCTTCCATCCGGAATTCGCCCAAAAGCCGAACCGCGGCGGCGGACGCTTCGGCGTGGCCTCGATCATAACGAGCCTAGCTCGCGCCTTGCCGTTCTTGGCAATTACGATCTCCTCGCCCGCCGCGGCCTCGTCCACAAGGGCGGATAGGTGCGTCTTCGCATCGTAAAGGCTGACCTGTTTCATCATCTCAGACTACAAAACTTGACCAAATTGGTCAAGCTGACGGCTTGATCATCAAATACGGCGCGCCCGGAACCCCGGCCCGCACGGTAAATACCTCCGTCCCCGGCTTGCGGCCTTTCCGTACTTCCGAGACATCGATCCCGGCGGCGGCGAGGCGCGCCTGGGCGGCGTGGGGGTCGGCGACGCGCCAGGCCAGGCCGCCCAAGCTGTCGCGCTCGCCGGCGCGGGCGGGGTCGGGTTTGAAGGGCGAGCCGATCTCCACCACCATGTCGGCGCAAGCGAAGAACAGCTGCCGCGCGCCCCAGGCCTCGTTGGCGCGGTCGAGGCGCAGGTCCAGCCCCAGGCGGCCGCCGTAGAGGGCCACGGCGCCGTCGGCGTCCTGGCTGCGGACGACGATGTGGTCGACGCCGGCCACCGCGTCCGCCTCGTCGACGATCGCCGGCGAGACCGGCCAGGGCGTCTCGGCCGCCTCGATCATCATCATGTGCAGGCCGCGGGTGGTTGAAGCGCGGGCGTCGGCGTATCGCCACTCCCGCGTATCGCCATTGGCGGCTGTCGAGCGGGTGACGCCCGGCTCGCCGAAGGCGATGGCGCGGCGACTCAGCCTTCTGACCGCTTCATCCAGGTTCGATACGCGCCAGGCGATGGCGGCGAGACCTTCGCCGCGCTTCTCGAGCCGGGCCTTCACCACAGCCGCGTCAGGTCCGTCGCCGTCGGCGCCGATAATATCCAGCGCCAGATTCGGCAGCTGGAACCAGGCGTGGCGGACGCTGGGACCCAGCCGGCCTTCCCAGATCGGCGCGCGGCCGAGCAGGGCGGAGTAGGCGGTCACAGCCGCGTCTAGGTCGGCGACGATGATGGGGACATGGTCGATGGCTGTGATCAAGTCGTTCACGCCGGCTCCAGAACCTCCCGCACGTCGGCGATCCTTCCCGCGATCGCCGCCGCCGCCGCCATGGCCGGGCTCATCAAATGCGTGCGGCCGCCGCGGCCCTGGCGGCCTTCGAAGTTGCGGTTGGAGGTGGAGGCGCAGCGTTCGCCCGGCTTCAGCCTGTCCGGGTTCATGGCCAGGCACATGGAGCAGCCCGGCTCGCGCCAGTCGAAGCCGGCGGCGCGGAAGATCACGTCCAGGCCTTCGGATTCCGCCTGCTCCTTCACCAGGCCGGAGCCCGGCACCACCATGGCGTAGACATGGCTGGCCACACGGCGGCCCTCGGCCACCTTGGCGGCGGCGCGCAGATCCTCGATGCGGCTGTTGGTGCAGGAGCCGATGAACACCCGGTCGATCTTTGCCTCGGCGATCGGCTGGCCGGGCGCCAGGCCCATATAATCCAGCGCGCGTTGGACCTGATCGGCCTTGTCACCCTGGAAGTCGGCGGGATCGGGGACGCGGCCGTCGATGGCCACGACGTCTTCCGGGCTGGTGCCCCAGGTGACCATGGGCTTCAGCGCCGCCACGTCGATCCGCGCCTCGCGGTCGAACACGGCGGCTTCGTCGGTGCGGAACAGCGCCCAGTCCTTTTGGGCGATCTCGAACCCCGCGCCCTTGGGCGATGCCGGACGGCCCTTCATGTACTCGAAGGTGGTCTCGTCCGGGGCCACCAGACCCGCGCGAGCGCCGCCCTCGATGGTCAGGTTGCAGAGCGTCATCCGCTCTTCCATCGACAGGGCCTCGATGGCCGGACCGGCGTATTCGATCACATAGCCCGTGCCGCCGCTGGTGCCGATCAGGCCGATGAAGGCCAGGGCGTAGTCCTTGGCGCCGACGCCGGGCGCGGGCTCGCCGTCGAACCAGACGCGCATATTCTTCGACTTGCGCTGGCGCAGGGTCTGGGTGGCCAGGACATGCTCGACCTCGCTCGTGCCGATCCCGTGCGCCAGCGCCCCGAACGCGCCGTGGGTGGAGGTGTGGCTGTCGCCGCAAACGATGGTCATACCGGGCTGGGTGCGGCCCTGCTCGGGGCCGACCACATGGACGATGCCGTTGCGGATATCGCCCATCTGGAAATACTCGATGCCGGCGTCCTTGACGTTGCGGCCCAGGGTCTGCAGCTGCAGCCACGCCTCGGCGTCCTCCACCGCGTCCACGCCCTTGTCCTGGCCGATGGTGGGAACGTTGTGGTCGGCGACGGCCAGCGTCAGATCCGGGCGCCGCACCTTGCGGTGGTTGGTGCGCAGTCCCGAGAAGGCCTGGGGCGAGGTCACCTCGTGGATCAGGTGCAGGTCGATGTAGAGGATGGTCTCGCCATTAGGGTCCTGCGCGACCACGTGGGCGTCCCAAATCTTGTCGTAAAGCGTCTTGCCGGTCATGGCCGGGATGTAGGGCCGGGGGCGTGGGGGTGTCTAGGGGTTGGCGGTGGTGCGTGGTTCGAGACGCCCTTCGGGCTCCTCACCATGACGAAGAATTTTTCAGCCCACCCAAGTTCGTCATGGTGAGGACGCCGCGTCTTCGCGGCCGTCTCGAACCACGCACTTAGCTCAAGCCGCCACCGCGGCCCCAAATCCGTTCGCCAGCTCGATTTCGCCGAGACAGCCCATGTCCGCCACGGTCGCGCGGATGGCCTGATCCAGCGGGGTGTGCGGCTCCTCGCCGAGGACGCGGACCAGCTTGGTGTTGTCGAGGCCGATGGGCCGCCTCCACAGGTAGCGCATCTCGATCATCTCGCGCATCGTCTCCACGAAGGGCGCCAGGGCGTAGACCACCAGGTAGGGGAAGGCCCGGATCGGCAGGCGGGGCTGATGTGTGACCCGCCGGATCGAGGCGCCCATCTCGTCCCCCCGCGCCAACCAGTGGCCGGCGAAGTGAAACACGTCGAAGGCGGCGAGTTGATCCTCGCGGTCCAGCAACCGCGCCATAGCCTCCGCCATGTCGGGCAGATAGGCCCAGCAATGGCCGACGTCGCGGGGGCCGGCCCGGTAGACCGAGCGGACCCGGCCCCTGGCGCGAACGGTCAGCCACCCCAAGGCGCTGTTCGGCGCGGCGGGACCGAAGAAGTCGCCGGCGCGGATCACCAGGGTCCGGACGCCGCGCAGGCTGGCGGCGCGCAAAATCTCCTCGATCTCCAGCCGGATCCTGCCCTTGCGGGTGACCGGCGCCTGTGCCGCAGTCTCGGGGATCATGGCGCCGGAGTCCGGCGCGAAGTTGTAGACGCTGGCGGGCAGCACGATGCGGGCGCCAGTCTGCTCGGCAGCCGCGAGGGTGGCCTTCAGCATCGGCACGACCGTCCCGGCCCAGTTCCGGTAGGCCGGCGGATTGGCGGCGTGGACGATCACCTGCACGCCCTGGGCGGCGGCGATGACATCGGCCGGGACCATCCCGTCGCCCTTGACCCAGTCGATCGGCATCTGGGCGCCGGTCTTGGCCCTGGCGGCCTGCGGGTCGCGGGCCAGGGCGCGGATGCGCCAGCCGTGTTTGATCAGCGCGACGGCTGCGTGACCGCCGAAGGAGCCGGTGGCGCCGATGATCAGCGCTGTCTTGGGAGCGGAGTTGGTCATGGGACCTCCTGGAGGACGCGGCCATCGCGTCGTTGAAGCAACCATGCGCCGGCGTTTAATTATTCGGAATTGTGTATATCTGTGGCCATGGTATGCAGAAATGCATGAGCGCGCAGCCCGACTGGGATCTCTATCGATCCTTTCTTGCCGTCATGATGGAGGGCAGCCTGTCTGCGGCCGCGCGGGCGCTCAATTCGACCCAGCCGACGATGGGGCGCCATGTCGAGGCGTTGGAGCAGGCTCTCGGCGAGCCGCTGTTCACCCGCTCCGCCAGCGGGTTGCGCCCCACTGAGACCGCGCTGGCCTTGCGCCCCCACGCGGAATCCATGGCCGCCGCGGCCGAAGCGCTGATCCGCACCGCCTCTGGCGAGGCCGGCCAGGTCAGGGGCGTGATCCGGCTGACCGCCAGCGACATCATGGCCGCCGAGGTGCTGCCCCAGATTTTGACCCGGTTCCACGAGGCCTGGCCCGAGGTGGTGATCGAGCTGCTGGCGTCCAACAAGGTCGAGGACCTGCTGCGCCGGGACGCCGACATCGCCGTGCGGATGGCGCGGCCGGCCCAGGAGGCGCTGCTGGCCAAGCGGGTAGGCGAGGTGCAGATCGGCCTCTTCGCGCACCGCGACTACCTGGCTAAACACGGGGCGCCGGAGCTGCTGACCGACGCTGGTCAGATTGCCATCGGCTTTGATCGCGACGGCCAGACCTTGCGGACGCTCAACCGGTCGAACCTGCCGATCGAGCGGGATTTCTTCGCCTTCCGGTCGGACAGTGACCTCGCGCAACTGGGCGCCCTGCGGGCCGGGTTCGGCATCGGCGGGGCGCAGTTCGGCATCGCGCGGCGGGATGCGAACCTGGTTCAGGTCCTGCCCGGCGTGACCTTCGACATGGAGATCTGGGTGGTCATGCATGAGGACCTGAAGGCCAGCCGGCGCATGAAGCTGATGTTCGACCATCTGGTGGCCGAGCTGGGCGCCTACGCGGCGACGTCTCGGGCGCCCTGAAGCGTCCCTCAGGCTGCCATCCCGGCTGGAGCGCAGCGGAAAGCCGGGATCGGGCTAAGCGCCAGCGTTTGTGGCGATCCCGGATCGGTCCTTTGGACCGTCCGGGATGACAGAGCGGGTTGGGAGGACTTAGTCCTCGGCGGGGGCTTCTTCCTTGGCCGCGCCGGCGGACATCGAGCGTTCGGCGATCCGGGCCGACTTCCCGCGGCGATCGCGCAGGTAATAGAGCTTGGCCCGCCGGACGACGCCGCGGCGCTTGACCTCGATGGATTCGATCATCGGCGACATGATCGGGAACACCCGCTCAACGCCTTCGCCGAAGGAAATCTTGCGGACGGTGAAATTCTCCTGCAGTCCGCCGCCGGAGCGGGCGATGCAGACGCCTTCATAGGCCTGGACGCGCTCGCGCTCGCCTTCCTTGATGCGCACGTTCACGCGCACGGTGTCGCCGGGCTGGAAGCTCGGGATCTTCTTGTCGCCCATCACGCGGGCGGCTTCTTCCTGTTCCAGGTCCTTGATCACGTCCATCTTCAATTCTCCTTGGGCTTAATCGCCCTTTGCCTGTTGTTTGGCGAGATGCGCCGCCCAGAGGTCCGGTCGCCGCTCCCGCGTAGTCTCTTCCCGTTGCGCCTTTCTCCATCTGGCCACCTTGTCGTGGTGACCGGAGAGCAGCACCTCGGGTATCCCGAGCCCCTCGAAATCCCGCGGTCTGGTGAACTGCGGATGCTCCAGAAGCCCGTCTTCGAAACTCTCCTCGGCCAGGCTCTGCGCCTGACCCAGGACGCCCGGCACCAGCCGGACGCACGCCTCGATCACGACAAGCGCCGCCGCCTCGCCGCCGGCGAGAACCGCATCGCCCACGGCGATCTCCTCAAACCCGCGCGCGTCGAGCACCCGCTGGTCCACCCCCTCGAACCGGCCGCAGAGGACGACGATTCCGTCGCCCTTGGACCACTCCGAAACGCGCGCCTGGGTCAGGGGCCTTCCCCGTGCGCTCATGTACAAAAGCGGCCGTGACCCCGCCTCGATGCTGTCCAGCGCCGAGGCGATCACGTCCGCCCGCATCACTTGTCCAGGACCGCCACCCGCGGGGGTGTCGTCGAGGAAGCCGCGCTTATCCTTGGAAAAGCCGCGAATGTCCACTGTTTCAAGGCGCCACAGGTCCTGCTCTCGCCAGGCGGTCCCGATCAGCGACACGCCCAGGGGGCCCGGAAAGGCCTCGGGAAACATGGTCAGGACGGTGGCGGTGAAGGGCATGGCTCGGTCTTATGGTCGGGCGGGGCCCAAAGCGCCAGACTTTCGGCCGGCCTTGTCCCGCTCGCGCCGTAGAGCTAAGCCGCGCCTTCGCACTTGCACAACCACCCCTCGAGCCAGGCCATGAACGCAGACGAAGAAGAGATCGAGAACCTGGTCGAGACCCTGGCGCTGGAGCCGATCGAGGTGAACCTGTTTCGCGGGCGCACCTCCGGCCGCGACGGGCCGCGCATCTTCGGCGGCCACGTGATCGCCCAGGCGCTGCTGGCGGCCTATGAGACGGTGCAGGACCGGGTCTGCCACTCGATCCACTGCTACTTCATCCGTCCCGGCGATCCGTCGATCCCGATCCTCTATGACGTGGACCGTTCGCGGGACGGCTCCAGCTTCACCACGCGGCGGGTGCGAGCGATCCAGCACGGCCACCAGATCTTCAACCTCGCCGCCTCGTTCCAGGTCCCCGAGGACGGGTTCGAGCACCAGAGCGCCATGCCGGAGGTTCCGCCGCCGGACAATCTCCCGGACGGTTTCGCCCAGTTCAAGGAAATGCTGGACAAGATGCCCGAGGAGGCGCGGCGGATGATGGGCCGTCCGCGCCCCATTGAGCAGCGCAGCGCCACGCCGCGCCGGCCGGACGAGAAGGCGCCGGCGATCAGCAACAACTGGATGCGGGTCCGCGCGCAGATCCCGCCCGATCCGAAGCTGCACCAGGCTTTGCTGGCCTATGCCTCGGACATGGGCCTTCTGGAAACCAGTATGCGACCGCACGGGGTAACCTGGCAGACGCCCGGCCTGCAGTCGGCCAGCCTGGACCACGCGATCTGGTTTCACCGGCCAGCCAACTTCAACAACTGGCACCTCTACGCCCAAGACGGGCCGTCGGATTCCGGAGCGCGCGGGTTCGTGCGCGGCCAGGTGTTCAGCCAGGACGGCGTCCTGATCGCCTCGGTGGCGCAGGAAGGGTTGATCAGGATGAGGAAGCCGAAGAGCTAGATTCGGCAAAGGATTATATTATCCGCTCATCCCGGCGAATGCCGGGACCCAGATCATATGGCGCAATGGGCGGGTCTTGACCCCGGATAACTTGCTGGAGCCCGAGATTTGTCATCTGGGTCCCGGCATTCGCCGGGATGAGCGGTTGAGAGGGTCGTGCGCTCTTATTCCTTATCCCCGTCAACCTCCGCCGGCCGAACCACCATCACCCACCCCTCGGCGATGTTCACCTCCGGCGCCGCCTCACGGGTGAAAGGCAGCCACCAGCTGGCGCCGGACGCCGGTTTGATCTCCAGCAGGTCGTCGGCGCCGAAGTTCTGCACGCTGGCGATCTTGCCGATGACAGCGCCGGCGGGATCGCGCGCGTCAAGCCCGATCAGGTCGGCGAGGTAGAACTCGTCCTCGTCGGGGGACGGTAGAAGATCGCGATCGACGTAGAGCTTCAGGCCGCGCATCGCGTCGGCCTGTTCCGGCGTTTCGATTTCCTGGGTTCGCGCCACCAGGCCCGCCTTGGCTGGCCGGCCCGACAGCAGGGTCAGGCCCGGCGAGCCGTCCTCGCGCATAAGCTCGCGGAACTTCAGCACGGTCCGCGGGTCGGCCGTATAGGTCGTGATCCGCACCTCCCCGCGCACGCCAAACGCCCCGCCGACCTGGGCGACCAGGATCAGACGGGGCGCCATGACGGGTGTTACTCGGCGGCCGGTTCTTCGGCCGGGGCGTCTTCGGCGGCGGGCTCTTCCGCCACAACCGGTTCGGCGGCAGGTTCTTCAGCGGCGGGCGCTTCGGCCGGCGCTTCAGCCACCGGTTCGGCTTCGATGGCGGCTTCCACGACCGGCTCGGCGGCGACTTCGGCGACGGGTTCCGGCGCGGCTTCTTCCACGACGGGTTCAGGTTCGGGCGCCGGCGGCGGGTTGGCGGCGGCTTCGGCCGCGGCGGCCTTGCGGTCTTCGTCGCGCTGGGCGCGCTCGGCGGCGCGTTCCTCGGACTTCTTGCCGGGCTTGGCCTTGTTGGGGTTGGCCCCGTGCTCCCATTTCACGAGGCCTTCCTTGGACAGGAAGCGGGCGACGCGGTCGGTGGGCTGGGCGCCCTTGGCGATCCAGGCCGAGATGCTTTCCACCTTCAGGGTGACGCGCTGCGGGTCGTCCTTCTTCAGGAGCGGGTTGTAGGTTCCGACCTTCTCGATGAAGCGGCCGTCGCGGGGCGAGTGGCTGTCGGCGACGACGATGGAATAGTAGGGGCGCTTCTTGGCGCCGCCGCGGGCGAGACGAATCTTAAGCATTTGAGACCTTTCAGGGAATCGTTCGAGTATCAGGGTTTCTTGAAGGGGAAGCCGCCGCCCAAGCCAGGGAGGCCGCCGGGCGTATGATTGGGGCCGCCGAGGCCGGGAAGGCCCCCGCCGGCTTGATTGGGATCGGGCTGCGGCAGCCGCCCGCCGCCCATGGCCTTCAGCCGCGCCATGTCCGCGCCGCCGGGCATGCCGCCGCCCATGGCCTGGGCGATGCGGGCCATGCCCCGTCCGCCGTCGCGGCTCATGGACTTGAATACGTCCGCCATCTGGCGGTGCTGCTTGAGCAGGCGGTTGATTTCCATCACCTCGACGCCGGCGCCGGCGGCGACGCGGCGCTTGCGCGAGGCGTTCAGCACGTCCGGCTTCTTGCGCTCCAGCTTGGTCATGGAGGTGATGATCGCCTCCTGGCGGCGGAACATCGTCTCGTCGAGGTTGGCTTCGGCGATCTGCTTCTTGATCTTCTGCACCCCGGGCAGCATGCCCATCAGGCCCTGCATGCCGCCCATCCGCTTCATCTGGCGCAGCTGTTCGGCCAGGTCGTCCAGGTCGAACTGACCCTTGGCCATCTTCTTGGCCATGGCCTCGGCCTTGGCCTGGTCGAGCTCGGTAGTCGCGCGTTCCACCAGCGCGACCACGTCGCCCTGGCCGAGGATGCGGCCGGCGACGCGGCGGGCGTCGAACACGTCCAGGGCGTCGATCTTCTCGCCGGCGCCGAGGAACTTGATCGGCAGGCCGGTGACCGCGCGCATGGACAGGGCCGCGCCGCCGCGCCCGTCGCCGTCGGCGCGGGTGAGGATCAGGCCGGTGAGCGGCAGGCGCTCGTGGAAGGCCTTGGCGGTGCGCACCGCGTCCTGGCCGGTGAGGCTGTCAGCCACCAGCAGGGTCTCGACGGGTTGGGCGATCCGAGCGATTTCCGCCGCCTCGCTCATCATCGCCTCGTCCAGAGTGGTGCGGCCGGCGGTGTCGAGGATCAGCACATCGTAGCCGCCCAGCTTGGCGGCGGAGAGGGCGCGGCGGGCGATGTCGGGGGCGCTCTGGCCGGCGACGATCGGCAGGGTGTGCACCTGCGCCTGCTCGCCCAGCATGGCCAGCTGCTCCATCGCCGCCGGACGGCGGGTGTCGAGGGAGGCCATCATCACCTTCTTGCGCTCGGTGCGCGTCAGGCGAAGGGCGAGCTTGGCGGCGGTGGTGGTCTTGCCGGACCCCTGCAGGCCGGCCATCAGGATCACGACGGGGGGCGTGGCGGCGAGATTGAGCGGGGTGGGCTCCTCGCCGCCGAGGGTCTCGATCAGGCCGTCATAGACGATCTTGACCACCTGGTCGGCGGGGCGGACCGAGCGGACCACGGCCTCGCCGGTGGCGCGCTCCTTGGCCTTGGCGATGAAGTCGCGGGCCACCGGCAGGGCGACGTCAGCCTCGAGCAGGGCCACGCGCACCTCGCGCAGGGCCTCGTCCACGTCCTTCTCGGACAGCACGCCGCGGCCGCCGAGGCGGTCGAAAACGCTGGATAGCCGTTCCGTCAGTGCGTCGAACATCACGTCCTGGTCCAATTCAGACCCGGCATACCGACCAACGCAAAACGCCCCCGTGGACGATCACGTCGACGGGGGGCCTCGCTGTCCTCGTCCGGCGATCAACAAGGTGTTGGGCCGGGGTCGTGACAGAGGAGGGCGCGTTGGAGATGCGCCGAGGGTGGCGGGCTAATAGGCCGATGGGGTGGGGAGGTCAAGGAAGAGGGTTAGCGGCGACCCAGGCCCGGAAGACCTCGATCATGGCGGCTAGTTCGTGTGGACCGCCCGCCCCCTCGAACTTGTTGTCCTTAACCCAACAGCGCCGCCAACTCCGACCGTCGACATAATTGTGTTCGATGGTTTCGAACTGGAGGCCATCCATATTCGTGCCCTCTAGTTCGACCAGTAGGCTCCAGCCGGGGTTGTCGATCGTCGAAATGGTGACGCCATAACCGTGCTCCCAATCGCCGTCGCAATTGGATGAGTACCAGTCCATGAGCCATTCGAGGGTGTCGGACGACTTCATGATGTGACCTACGGTGTTGGTTTGCTGACGATCAGACTACCCCTTCGACCGCATGATGGAATGGTTTTCCGAGGCCCCAGCCTAGTCAAGGACCGCCTTTGGCGGCCGCGGCGCGGCGGCGCTGTGCGCCGTCCTTGAGTAGGCTGGGGCCTCGGAAATAGGCTGGGCATGCGATCGACGGGGCGGTGTGCTCAAGAGATCTTTCAGGCGAGCGGCCGGGTAGTGACGGTCTGATTGACCGGACGGGCGTCGCGCCATAGCGTCGAGGGCTGCGGGTCTTAAAGGGGGAACGGACGATGAAGCGTGCAGTCCTGTTCTGGATTTCCGTCGGCGTCGGGCTGTCTCTGGCGCCCGCGGCCCTTCCCGCCGAGGCTGTCGGCCACGTCACCGGCGTGGGCGGGCTGTTCGTCCGCAGCAAGGACCCGAAGGCTCTGGCGGCCTGGTACCGGGACGTCCTTGGCGTCAAGATCGAGCCGTGGGGCGGCGCGATGCTCAGGTACGACGCGCCCGGCCATCCGCCTGTTGTCGTCTGGAGCCCGTTTCCGCAGGCGACGACCTACATGGCCCCCTCGACGCGCGAATTCATGATCGATTTCGCCGTCGACGATCTGGACGCCATCCTCGCCAGAGCGAAGGACAAGGGCGTCGCCGTGATCAAGCGCGACGACTCCGATCCGAACGGCAGCTTCGCCTGGATCATGGATCCCGACGGCACCAAGATCGAACTGTGGCAGCCGAAGGCGAAGTAGACGGCTAAACGACTTAAAGCCTTCCCCCTCAATGGGGAAAGGTTGGATGGGGGTGTAGCCGCCAAGGTGAAGCGAAAAACGCTATTCGGCGCTGGCGCCCATCACAGTTTCAGTCGTCATCACTGGTGTGAACACCCCCAACCCTGCCCTTCCCCCATCGAGAGGGAAGGGTTCTCATGGTTGAACCGCGCAACCGATCGCCACTCGAACCGCTTCCCTCTCGCCCCTGCTTCACCACATAGTCTGTGTACCCGCGCTGGAGCCCTTTATGGAAAAACGTCTGCTGCAGATCGCGATCGCTCTCGCCGGCCTGATCGCCGTGGGCGCCGGCATGGCCGGGGGCCTGCACGGGACCCTCATGCTCGGCGACTGGGGCGACCCGAGCCTGGACAGCCATTTCCGCTATCTCTCCGGCCTGCTGCTGGGGCTCGGCGTCGCCTACTGGAGCGTGATCCCCAATGTCGAGCGCGAGGGCGAACGCCTGTCCCTGGTGACCCTGGTCATCGTCACCGGCGGCTTCTTCCGCGCCCTGGGCCTGCTGGCCGACGGCTCGCCGGGCCTGGTGATGCGGATGGCCCTGGTTGGCGAACTGGTGGGCGCGCCCCTGCTTTATCTGTGGCAGCGGCGAATCGCCCACACATCCACAAAGCTTGGGGCGCCAATGGACGCTGCGCCCGTGGAGCGGTAAAGCGCGGATATGGCGATCGGGGTATTCGATTCCGGCATCGGCGGCCTGTCTATCCACCACGCCCTGGTGGACCGGTTGCCGCGCGCCGACTTCGTCTTCCTCGGCGACCAGGCCAACATGCCCTACGGCGTGCGCGGCGGCGAAGACATCGTGGCCCTGACCCGCGCCGGCTGCGAGACCCTGTTCGACCAGGGCTGCGACCTGGTGATCCTGGCCTGCAACACCGCCGCCTCCATCGCCCTGCGCCGGCTGCAGCAGACCTGGCTGCCTGGCTATCGGCGCCAGATCGGGCGGCCGGTAAATGTGCTCGGCATCATCGTGCCGACCATTGAGGCGGCCACCGGCCTGCCCTGGTCGCACGAGCGGGATCCGCGCGAGTGGCGCGACGGCGACAAGGTCGAGGGGCTGGAGGTGCTGGGAATCTTCTGCACCCCGGCTACAGCCCAGAGCCGGGTCTATGAGATCGAGATCGACAAGCGCCGGTCGGACGTGGCGGTGTTCTGTGAGCCCTGCCCCGACCTTGCGCACCTGATCGAGTCCGGCGCCGCGCAGGCCGACCTGGCCGCCGTCATCGACGGCCACGTCAAGGCCCTGGCCAAGCGCATCGGCCGGCCGCCGGATCGGGCGGTTCTGGGCTGCACCCATTATGAGATCGTCGCCGAGCTTTTCCGCGCCGCCCTGCCGCCCGGCACGCCGCTGATCCATCAGCCGGGCGCGACGGCCGACGCCATCGAGGCCTATCTGGCGCGGCATCCGGAATACACGGCGGGCGACACGGGCCTGCGCCGGTTCCTGACCACGGGCGCGCCGGGTCAGCAGAACGAGCTGGCCGCGGCCTTCTGGGGCGGACCCTTGCGCTTCGAGGCGCTGGAACACCGGCTCGCCGAAGACCTGGCCTGACCGGCGCCCGACCCAGTCCTGCAAAACCCGATATATAAGCCCCATGCCGCCGCGCCTGCGCCCAACCCGGATCGAATACGTCGTCGACGGCGTGAAGCTGCGCAACCAGCTGTCGACGGCGGCGCTGAGCGCCGTCGGCGATGCGGGCGAGCAGCGTCGGCAGGCGCTGGAGATCCTCAAAGCCGCCCTGTTCCGCGGCCGGATGATCGCCAAGGAGCGGCTGGAGAACGGCGGCGGCGGCATCGAGGCGGCCCGGCTGATCAGCGGCGTCACCGACGTTGTGGTGTCGGCCCTCTACGACTTCACCACTGTACACATGATCCGAGCCCGCAACCCCACCGAGGGCGAGCGGATGGCGGTGGTGGCCGTGGGCGGCTATGGCCGAGGCACGCTGGCCCCCTTCTCCGACCTCGATCTGCTGTTCGTACGCCCCTACAAGGAGACGGCGCACACCGAGAGCGTGATCGAGTTCATGCTCTACGCCCTCTGGGACTTAGGGTTCAAAGTCGGCCATGCGTCGCGGACCGTCGACGAGTGCATCAAGCTTTCCCGCGAAGACTTCACCATCCGCACCTCGATCCTGGAGGCGCGGCGGCTCACCGGCGACGAGAGCCTGGCGGCCGATCTGCGCCGCCGCTTTCGCGACGAGGTGGTCAAGGGCACGGGCGCGGAGTTCGTCGCCGCCAAGCTGAGGGAGCGGGACGAGCGCCACGCCAAGGCCGGCGCCAGCCGCTACATGGTCGAGCCCAACATCAAAGAAGGCAAGGGCGGCCTGCGTGACCTGAACACCCTGTTCTGGATCGCCGAATACCTGCACCCGATGGACTCACCCGACCAGGCGCTCAGCCTGGAGATGTTCGAGCGCGGCGAGGTCCGCGCCTTCCTGCGCGCCTTCGACTTCCTCTGGGCGGTGCGCAGCCATCTGCATTTCGCCACCGGACGCCCCGAGGAGCGGCTGACCTTCGACCTGCAGCCGGAGATCGCCCGGCGGATGGGCTATGGCGACCGCACGCGCAAGGGCGGCGACGACACCCCCGCGGTCGAGCGGTTCATGAAGCGCTACTTCCTGATCGCCAAGGAGGTTGGCGTGCTGACGCGGGAGTTCTGCGCCAAGCTGGAGGCCGACGAGGCCAAGAAGGCGCCCAAGGGGCTGTCGCGGTTCCTTCCCGGCCGGCGCGGCCGCCGCAAGCCGCTGGATGTCCCGGGCTTCTTCGAGGAGGGCGGGCGGCTGAATGTGGATGGCGCCGCGGTGTTCCAGCGCGACCCCGCAGCCATGCTGCGGCTGTTCGTGCTCGCCGACCGGCAGAACCTGGACGTCCACCCCGACGCCTTCACCGCCATGACCCGGTCCTTGCATCTGATCACCTCCAAGGTCCGGCGCGACCCGGCGGCGCGGGAGGCCTTCCTGGACGTGCTGGCGCGGGGCAGGCGGACCTTCAAGACCCTGGCGCTGATGAACGACACCGGCGTGCTCGGCCGCTTCATTCCCGAGTTCGGCCACATCGTCGCGCAGATGCAGTTCAACATGTATCACTCCTACACAGTGGACGAGCACACCCTGCGGGCCGTGGGCATCATCGCCGCCATCGGCCGTGGGGAGATGGCCGAGGAGCACCCGCTCTCGACCTCCATCTGGCCGCTGATCGAGGATCGCGAGGCCCTGTTCCTGGCCATGCTGTTGCACGACACCGGCAAGGGCGGCGTCGGCGGCCAGGAAAAGGCGGGCGCGCGGGCCGCGCGGGCGGCCTGCGAGCGGATGGGATTGGAGCGCGAGCGGATCGAGCTGGTCGCCTGGCTGGTGGAGCATCACCTGATCATGAGCGACTTCGCCCAGAAGCGGGATCTGGCCGACCCGCGCACCGTGAGCGCCTTCGCCAAGGTCGTCGAAGACCCGAAGCGGATGCGGATGCTGCTCATTCTTACGGTGGCCGACATCCGCGCCGTGGGGCCGGGCGTCTGGAACGGCTGGAAGGGCCAGCTGCTGCGCGAGCTCTATGGGTCCACCGAGGCGGTGTTCCGGGGCGGGCGCGGCGGCGATCCGGCCGCCAGCTACGCCCGCCATCTGAAGGGCGCCGCCGGCGCGGCCCGCGCGGAGCTGATCGCCGCCGATCCCAGCGCCGCCGAGTGGGCGGACGCCATGGAAGACGCCTACTTCATCGGCTTCACCCCCGCCGAGCAAACGGCCCACGCCGCCCTCGCCCGCCGGGCCAAGACCGAGGGCGCGGCGGCGAACGCCGAGGTGCGCTCCGACGGCAATGCGGCGGAAGTCACCATCACCACCGCCGACCGGCGCAGGCTTTTCGCCGATCTGGCGGAAGTTCTTTCAGGATTGGGCGCCAATGTCGCCGGCGCGCGGGCCTACACCACCCGCGGCGGACGGGTGCTGGACGTGTTTTATCTGCAGGATCACGCCGGAGAGGCCTTCGGCGCCGAAAGCCCCCGCGCGCTGGATCGGCTGGCGCGGGCGCTGGAAGCCGCGGCCAGGGGCGAGGCCAGGCCCGCCGAGCGCGAGCAGTCGATCGACCTCGGGCGCGCGGCGGCCTTCACCATCATGCCCACGGTCACGATCGACAACGACGCCTCCGACGAGGCCAGCGTGATCGAGGTCTCCGGCCGCGACCGGCCAGGGCTGCTAGGGGCCCTCGCCGGCGCCTTGACCGAGGCGGGCCTGTCGATCCAGTCAGCGCATATCGACAACTATGGCGAACGGGCGGTGGACGCCTTCTATTGCCAGCAATCGCCCGGGGGCAAATTGACCGATCCGCGCCGTATCGCCGGCCTCAAGACCGTCCTGACCGAGGTGCTCGACGACGTCGGCGGTGTCGCCGCAATACGGCCAAGACTGCAGCGCGCGCGCGCGAGCGTGGCCCGATGAGCGAAGAGATCGCCGCCAGTCTGGACGCCCCGGAAGCCGAGCCGCCCAAACCGGCCCGCTCCGGCCGCTCGGGCATGATCCGCTCGTCGATGATCTACTCCAGCCTGACCATGGTCAGCCGGCTGATGGGCTTCGCCCGCGACGTGGTGATCGCCTTCTATATGGGCGCCAGCGCGACCTTCGTCGCCGACGCCTACTTCACCGCCCTGGCCTTCCCCAACATGTTCCGGCGCATCTTCGCCGAAGGCGCCTTCGCCGCCGCCTTCGTGCCGGCCTACGCTCGCTCGCTGGAGAAGGACGGCGAGGAGGTCGCCGACGTCCTGGCGGCGGACGCCATGGCCGCGCTGCTGGCCATGACGGTGGCGATCACGGTGATCGCCGAACTGGCCATGCCGTGGATCGTCGCCGCCTATTCGCCGGGCTTCGCGGCGACGCCGGGCAAAACCCAACTGACCATCACCCTGACGATGATCACCATGCCCTATCTGCCCTGCATGGCCATCTATGCTCACCTGGCCGGGGTGCTGAACGCCCGCAACCGCTTCATCCTGTCGGCCGCCGCGCCGATCCTGCTCAACATCTGGACCCTGATCGCGGTGCTGCCAGCCCATACGCCGCATGACGCGGCGGTCTATGCATCCTGGGGCGTGATCGCCGCCGGGATCACCCAGGCCGGCCTGCTCTGGTGGGGCGTGCGCAGGTCCGGCGCCAACGTGAACTGGCGGCTGCCTCGCTTCACGCCGGAGATTCGCCAGCTGATCGGCCTGGCCATGCCCGGCGCCTTCGCCGCCAGCGTCAGCCAGATCAACGTGTTCGTCTCCCAGTTCCTGGTTTCTCACGTCAACGGCGCCCGCGCCTGGTTGGCGGTATGCGACCGGCTGGTTCAGCTGCCGCAAGGCCTAGTGGGCGTGGCTATCGGCGTCGCCCTGTTGCCGCGCCTGTCGCGCTCGATCCACGCCGGTGATGAGGCGGGGGCCAGCGAAGCGACGGACGAGGCTTTGACCTTCTCCATGGCCCTGACTCTGCCGTGCGCCGCCGCCCTGATCGGCATGCCGTTCTTCCTGATCGACGGGCTCTATACTCGCGGCGAGTTCCACAGCTTTGACGCCCTCCAAACCGCGCAGGCCCTTCAGCAATATGGTTGGGGCGTACCGGCCTTCGTCCTGGCGCCCTTGATCTCCAGAGCCTTCTTCGCCCGGCAGGACACCCGCACGCCGATGAATTTCGCGGTGGTGTCGGTGGCCGTGAATGTGATCTTCGGCTTCCTCTTCTTCCACCTGTTCGGCGTCGCCGGCATCGCCGCCGCCACCAGCCTGGCCTCCTGGACCAATGTGGCGATGATGCTGTTCACCCTGGCCCGACGGGGTAACTATCGCCTCAGCGCCAAGGCCATGGCCCGCCTGACCCGCATCCTTTTGGCCAGCGCCATCCTCTGCGTCATGCTGGGCGCCGCCCAATACGCCCGCCCGGCCATAGAGATGCTGTTCGGCTGGGTTCATCTCGGCCACAGTATCGGGGCCAAGGAGTTCGCCATCCTGTTTGTCACCCTGTTGGCCGCGCTGTTCTACCCGGCCATCCTGCTGACCGTGGGCGGCGTCACGCCGGCCGAGGTGCGGGGGGTTCTGCGGCGCAGGCGGCGGTAGACTGCATGACCAACTCAGAAGGTAGTTCAGCGTGATGATCGCCGACCTCTCAATATGGGCAACTGCGATCGCAACCATAGCCACGGCCGTCGCAACGGCTGTGTTAGCGGTCGTGACTTGGTCACTTTACAAGGCCACCCAAAGAATGGCGTCGGCGAGCGATCCGAACGTCGTCGCCACGATCGAATCCGCACGTTGGGCCTTCAATTTTGTGGACCTTGTCGTGGAGAATTGTGGGGCGGGTCCTGCGTATGATGTTCGAATTTCGTTTGACCCAACTCTGCTGCGCGAAAGCAATGGAGACCGGACGCCGCTGCCGATTGGAAATATTGCGGTTCTTAGGCCAGGTCAGATATTTCGTAATTCTTTAGGTCGTGCGTTCGATATTTTAAACGATCAACACCATGTGTCCGTTTCGTGGAAGAGAAGCCCAGCTTCTCGCGAACGGCTATCAAATGACTATGATTTTCATCTGAATCATCTCAAAGATTTGGTCCAGCTAGGAGGCGGGGACCCCCTCGTACAAATCGCGGAGGAGACGGAGAAGACTCGCCGGGCGATCGAGCGGATCACCGATGGAAGAAACCGGATGGGCGTCAATGCCTACAGCCAGAGTGATCGTGACCAAGAGCGCGCAGACCAGGAACGCTCTTACAACGAACGGGCGGCGCTGCGTAGCCAAAGCCAAGTGACAGAAAAAGGGGATAAGTCAGAGTAGCAACTAGAGACGCTCCATGCTCTGCCTTGCCGCCCCCCTCTCCTCGCGCTACCAGACCGGCCATGCCCACGGCTCTGCATATCTGCCCGCGATGGCGTGACGGTTTCGCCTAGACTTCGCTCTCCAGGCGGACGCGTTGCCGCTTGGCCGTACCGCCGTATTCAGCCAAAAGCTTTCCCATGACCGATCAATCCCCCACCCCCTACGCGGGTCCCGCGCGCGTGGTTTCCGGCGTCCAGGCGTCGGGCTCGCTGCATCTGGGCAACTACCTGGGCGCCTTGAAGAAATTCAACCGCCTGCAGGACGAGATGGACTGTTTCATCTTTGTCGCCGACCTGCACGCCATCACCGTCTGGCAGGATCCGGCCGTGCTGGTCGCCCAGACGCGGGAAATCGCCGCCGCCTATATGGCCTCGGGCCTCGATCCGAAGAAGGCGGTGATCTTTCCGCAGTCGGCCGTCACCGCCCACGTGGAGCTGGCGTGGATCTTCAACTGCGTCGCCCGCATCGGCTGGCTCGACCGGATGACCCAGTTCAAGGACAAGGCGGGCAAGCACAAGGAGCGCGAAAGCGTCGGCCTCTACACCTACCCGGTGCTGCAGGCGGCCGACATCCTGGTCTACAAGGCCACCCACGTGCCGGTGGGCGAGGACCAGAAACAGCACCTGGAGCTGACCCGCGACATCGCCGCCAAGTTCAACCACGACTTCGAGGTCCCGAACTTCTTCGCCCTGATCGAGCCGGTGATCGAGGGTCCGGGCGCCAGGATCATGTCCCTGCGCGACGGCAAGGCGAAGATGTCCAAGTCCGACCCGTCGGACTATTCGCGGATCAACCTGCTGGATGACGCCGACGCCATCGTCGGCAAGGTGCGCAAGGCCAAGACCGACGCCGAGCCGCTGCCTGAGACGGTGGATGGGCTGGAGAGCCGGCCCGAGGCGGACAACCTGGTCGGCCTCTATGCGGCGCTGTCCGGCGTCAGCAAGGCCGACGTCCTGCGCGAATACGGCGGCCAGGGATTCGGCGCCTTCAAGCCCAGGCTGGCGGACCTGATGGCCGAGGTGGTCGCGCCGATCGGCGATGAGATGCGGCGGCTGATGAACGATCCGGCGGAGATCGACCGGGTGTTCGACGGCGGCGTTGAAAAGGCTCGCGCCGTGGCCGACCCGGTGGTGGCCGAGGTCAAGAAAATCGTCGGCTTCTGGGCGGGACGGCGGTAGAGGTAAGCTTGGCCTTGCGTCGAAGGGGCGCATCGCTCGATCGATGCCAACCCGCTCGCGCCTGCATCTTATGTGCTGACATCACGCCGAGTGGTGATTATCAGCTGAGCCATACCGAGCGCGGATCGACCGGCGCACTCACTTCGCGCCTACGGAAGAAACGCACGGCACTTCGTTGGCCGTCCAATCGAAATCATAGGTCGCCGCAACTTTCTCCCCCTTGCCGATAGAGCCATTCTGGCCATGAGGGTCGTAGAAGATATATCCCATACTGTTGTCAAACGCGCCGATCCGGGCGTTGTCACGCTGGGCAACGGTAGCGTCGATTTCCGGCTGCTCCACACGGTCCCCGCGGACCATACGGATAGATCCATCGCGGAATTCCCATGCGCGGTGGTAGTTCCGGCCAAAGAAGTACTGATCAAAGCTCGGTTTTGACGACCATTGTCCCGCCTGAGTGGAACTCGGAATCCGAACGGTAGTGACGTGACAAGCATATTCCGGCTTTGTGTAGAAGGGCGCGTCCTGATTCTGGTCGGCAGCCCGCGCCCTTCGCTCAGGTGGGTTAAACCCCCCTCCGGGAAGCGCAAGCGACCGCGCGCCACCGCCGTCGTCGTCCCAATTCACCTTTCCCGTACCGCTGATCGTCAGGATGCTTGCACCGGCCTTCTGATCATACCTCCATTGAACATCGTCGATCGCCTGAAAGACATCCCCAGTTGCGCGTTGGCGAAAGACATCGAGCAGTTGGGCCGCGCTCACTGAAGAGAATTGGATCTGCTCCTGCAGACCCTTCACGCCACGAGTGATCTGGGTTGATACGATCCGCGCTGGCTTGTCGAAGCCCGCGCGTGCGTCGATTTCATAAAGGTCGATTTCATCGGGCGTGGTCGCCGGCTGCCAAACCAATTTCTCGATCGAACTGCCTCGTGTGCTCAGCGGTAAGACCCAGTTGACTGGGAAGACCGGTCGAAGACTGGGCCCGGCGACCGGCGGAAGTGTCCCGTCAAGCCAGTAGGCTGTCCCGTCGATATGCGCGCGCACGAGCACATGATCGAACAGTTGAGGCTCTGGCAGACGCCGGTCGAAACCGTCGTCGACGCCGCTGGAATTGACCAGCACGGGCTCCGCGTTAATGCCCAACTCGTCCAACAGGGCCAGCAACAGAGCGGTCTTGCCTTTGCAATCACCGTAGCGGCGCTGCCAGGTTTCATCGGCTGAGGCCGGGGTCAAATTACCGCCATTGAGGCCCACATAGATGTATCGCACGTCTTGCTGGACCAGCTTTAGGGCTGCGCTCGCGCGTTGCATTGGAGTCGCTTCGGCAGCGGCGATGCGGCTCGCTTCAAGCCTGACCGCGGAATTGGGGGCGAGCTTAGCCGCCTTTTCGAACAGCGGAGCGAGTTGGCGAGAGAGCGCCTCCCAATCGGAAAAATCGCTGTACTCCAATACGCGTTGCCACTGATACCGCGGTGGCGAGTCTTTCGGCGGAGATAGGACAGCCGGATTATCGAACCGGAAATCCACCGCGCCCTCGCTCTTCACCGCGGCAGCGGCCATGTCGGCGGTCATCTGCAGGTTGGGCTTACGGCCCCGGTCCCAACCTAGACCGAGATGATATCGACCGGGGGGCGGACTCGGCGCGATGACGAGCAGGCCGCTATCGTGGAGACCGAGCGTAGGATCGCTTGTGAACGTCGTTAGGTCGACCTCCAGCTCATCGCCAACCCGCAAATCTGGGACTCGGAAGACCGCCGTTAAGGTTCCATCGAGCTTTGCCGCCTCAAGTTGATCCTCTCGTCGCAGAACCTCAAAGGTCGCGTCCTTCAAGGCATCTATGACTTGGCCGTCTCGATAGACTTTGATTTCGTGAACGATTGGGGCACCGGCCGTGGGGTTCCATTCAATAGAAATGTTGCCCAGCTGCAGCGCACTGGATTGCAGGACCTTCAAACGATAACCGAGATACTGCGCCTGCCCTTGATCGCTAAGGTGAACCTCGACATCCTGTCGGCGGATGAACACGGCGCCGGCGGTAGTGGTCGGCACCTGCAGCAGCGAAGACTGCGTCACCCATGTCGGGGCAGGACCGCGACGGACCTGTTCGGACTGGGCCCAAACCGGACCGGCCAAAAGCACTGAAGCCAGTAAAAGCAATTTAACGCGCACGACCGGCCCCTACCGAGTTAGGCGTCCACTGTGGCAGAAGCGAGTTCGCTTTCAAACCATACAACTCAAACATGTGAGCACCCGCCCCCGGCGGATAGTTCTTAGGCTACGTCCCCGCGCGGCACGAAGGCGGGGATGAGCGCGGAGTGGGATC
>Ga0302314_10002266_pt1 | contig 35797 bp, 24 predicted proteins | sample III_Palsa_N2_3_FD_200533 | JGI IMG/M metagenome (GOLD analysis project Ga0302314, IMG submission 200533) | Peat permafrost microbial communities from Stordalen Mire near Abisko, Sweden - III_Palsa_N2_3 | ecosystem: Environmental > Terrestrial > Soil > Palsa > Peat permafrost | place: Sweden...
CGGCGGCGAGGACGACCTCGCGCCGCGTCCGCCGGTGGTGACCGTCATGGGTCACGTCGACCACGGTAAGACCCGCCTGCTCGACGCGATCCGCAAGGCGAACGTCGTGGCCGGCGAGGCCGGCGGCATCACCCAGCACATCGGTGCCTACCAGGTCAAGGCCGAGATCGGCGAGGGCGAGCGGCGGATCACCTTCATCGACACCCCGGGCCACGAGGCGTTCACCGCCATGCGTGCCCGCGGTGCCAAGGTGACCGACATCGCGGTGCTGGTGGTCGCGGCCGACGACGGTGTGAAGCCGCAGACGATCGAGGCGCTGAACCACGCCAAGGCGGCCGACGTGCCGATCGTGGTCGCGGTCAACAAGATCGACAAGGAGGGCGCGGACCCGTTGAAGGTCCGTTCCCAGCTCACCGAGTACGGACTGGTGGCGGAGGAGTTCGGCGGCGACACCATGTTCGTCGACATCTCCGCGCGGGAGAACATCGGCATCCAGGAGCTGCTCGAGGCGGTCGTGCTGACCGCCGACGCGGCCCTGGATCTGAAGGCGAACCCGCACCAGAACGCGGAGGGCGTCGCGATCGAGGCGCACCTGGACCGCGGCCGAGGCGCCGTGGCGACCGTGCTGGTGCAGCGCGGCACGCTGCGGGTCGGCGACACGATGGTGGTCGGCGACGCGCACGGGCGTGTCCGGGCCATGCTCGACGAGAACGGCGCCAACGTCGAGGAGGCCGACCCCTCGCGCCCGGTGCAGGTGCTCGGTCTGACCACGGTGCCCGGGGCCGGCGACACCTTCCTGGTGGTCGAGGAGGACCGCGTCGCCCGGCAGATCGCCGAGCGCCGTGCGGCCCGGGAGCGCAACGCGCTGCTGTCCCGCCGCCGCGTGCGCGTCTCCCTCGAGGACCTGGACAAGGCGCTCAAGTCGGGCGACATCCAGCAGCTCAACCTCATCATCAAGGGCGACGTGTCCGGCTCGGTCGAGGCCCTGGAGGACGCGCTGCTCAAGCTGGACGTCGGCGAGGAGGTCGACCTGCGGATCATCCACCGCGGCGTCGGCGCGATCACCGAGTCCGACGTGGACCTGGCGCTCACCAGCGACACGATCATCATCGGCTTCAACGTGCGGGCCGACGGCCGGGCGCGGACGAAGGCCGATCGCGAGGGCATCGAGATCCGCTACTACTCGGTCATCTACCAGGCGATCGAAGAGATGGAAGCGGCGCTCAAGGGCATGCTCAAGCCGGAGTACGAGGAGGTGCAGCTCGGCAGCGCGGAGATCCGCGAGGTCTACCGCTCCTCCAAGTTCGGCAACATCGCCGGTACGATCGTGCGCTCCGGTCTGATCCGCCGCAACGCCAAGGCCCGTCTCATCCGGGACGGCGCGCTGGTGGCGGAGGGTCTGGCGATCGACTCGCTGCGCCGGTTCAAGGACGACGCCACCGAGGTCCGCGAGGGCTACGAGTGCGGTATCGGCCTCGGCTCCTTCAACAACATCCAGGTCGGCGACACGATCGAGACCTACGAGATGCGGGAGAAGCCGCGCGTCTGACGCGCAGCAGGCAGGTAAACGAGTTGGTCCCGATGGGCCCGGTGTGCAAGGCTTCTCGCACACCGGGCCCATCGAGGCCTGAAGTCCCTGGTCATTCATCCCCCGGGCGGGGTCAAGCCCTGATGCGCTGTGGCCGACGACGGCATGTTCTCCGGAACGCTCAAGATCGACGTACTGTTGGGTGAGGTGCACTCGCTCAAGGAGAAACGGGCCCTGATCAGGCCGGTTCTGGCGGACCTCAACCGGCGTGCCGGGGTGGGCGCGGCCGAGGTCGCCCTGCAGGACCTGCACCGGCGCGCCGTGCTCGGCGTGGCCGTCGTGGCAGGCGGCCACCATCGGGTGGTAGAGCTGTTGGATGACTGCGAGGGCGCGGTGGCCTGGCGGCCGGAGCTCGAGGTGCTCTCGGTCCACCGCCGTGTCCGCAGCGACGAAGACGACTGAACGAAGGAGCGGACCATGGCGAACAGCACGCGTTCGGCGAAGCTCGCCGACCGGATCAAGGTGGTGGTCGCGGAGACGCTGAAGACCAAGATCAAGGATCCGCGTCTGGGGTTCGTCACCATCACCGACACCCGGATTACCGGGGACCTGCGGGAGGCCACGTTCTTCTACACGGTCTTCGGCGACGAGGAGGAGCGGGCGGCCACGGCCGCCGCGCTGGAGTCGGCCAAGGGCATTCTGCGCAGCGAGGTCGGGCGGCAGACGGGGGTGAAGTTCACCCCGACGCTGGCCTTCATCCTGGACGCCATTCCCGAGGGCGCCAAGCAGATCACCGACTTGCTGGCCAAGGCCGCCGCCGAGGACGCCCGGGTGCGCGAGATCGCCGAGGGCAAGACCTTCGCCGGTGAGGCGGACCCCTACAAGGCGCCGCGCTCGCTCGACGAGGGCGACGAGGACGACGACGAGGACGAGCGTTGAGCCGTCGGCCCAAGGCCTATGCGGACCGTCCGGTGCCCCCGGACGGTCTCGTCATTGTCGACAAGCCGGGCGGCTGGACCTCGCATGACGTGGTCGGCAAGATGCGCCGGCTGGTCGGCACCCGGCGGGTGGGCCACGCGGGGACGCTGGACCCGATGGCCACCGGCGTCCTCGTGCTCGGGGTCGAGCGGGCCACCCGGTTGCTCGGCCACCTCGCGTTGACCCGCAAGGAGTACGAGGCGACCATCCGGCTCGGGCAGAGCACCATCACCGACGACGCCGAGGGCGAGGTCACCGAGCAGGCGGCCCCCGAGACGGTCGCGGCGGTGGCCGAGGCGGGGATCGCGGCCGGCATCGCGGCGCTGAGCGGCGAGATCATGCAGGTGCCCTCGGCGGTCTCGGCCATCAAGGTGGACGGCGTGCGGTCCTACGCGCGGGTCCGCGCGGGCGACGAGGTGAAGCTGGCGCCGCGTCCGATCACCGTCTTCGAGTTCGAACTGCTCGCCACCCGGCGGCTCGCGGCTGGGGACACCGAGCAGACACAGGGCTTGATCGACCTGGACGTGCGGGTCGTGTGCTCCAGCGGCACGTACATCCGCGCGCTGGCCCGCGACCTGGGCGAAGGCCTCGGCGTCGGCGGCCATCTCACGGCCCTGCGACGTACCAGGGTCGGTCCCTACACGCTGGCCGACGCGGTGCCGCTGGCGGACCTGACCGCGCTGGTCGAGGCCGGTCAGCAGGTGCCGGTGCTGCCGATCGCCGAGGCGGCCGGGGCGGCGTTCCCGCGCTATGACGCGGACGAGGAGCAGGCGAAGGCGATCGCGCACGGCGGACCGCTGCCCGCACGCGGCCTCGGCCCCGGACCGATCGCGGTCTTCGCCCCGGACGGCGTGTTCCTGGCGCTGGTCGAGGAACAGGGACGGCGCTGTAAGCCGATCGCAGTCTTCGTATGAAAAGCGTCAGGCCGCCTAGTCTCGTGACTAGGCGGCCTGACGTCTGTCCGCCTCAGCTGCTCGGCGGCGTGCCCCAGGGGTCGCGCGGCGCGTCCTGCGGCTGCTGCGGCATCACCGGGTAGTTGTACGGAGCCGCGCCCGGCGGCATGCCCGGGTAGCCGTAGGGGCCGGGCACCGGGTAGAAGGCCGCCGGCTTGAAGTAGGCCGAGGACTCCTTGTTCCACAGCAGGATGATCGCCCCGAGCCCGGCAAGAAACGTCAGCCAGCCGACGACCTGCCCGAGCGCCGTGTCCGAGGACGCGAACGTCGTGCTCGACGAGCCGTTCGAGGAGCTGGCGAAGTAGGTCAGCGTGCCGATGCCCGCGCTCGCCGCGTTGAGCCCGAAGAAGACCGTGCTCAGGATGCGCGCCCAGTTCCTGCCCGCCTTCGTCGCGAAGGCCATCCAGATCCACAGCCCGACCTCGACGAGGCCGAGCACGCAGGCGACCGCGATCGTGGCGGTGACCAGCGAGTTGATGGTGGTCTGGTCGGCGGTCGGGTCGCCGGTCTCCAGCACGCTGCGGATCGAGTCGATCTGGGTGAGCGCCACCACGATGCTCACGACGGAGAACGCCGCTCCCGCCAGGATGCAGTAGTGCGCGCGCTGCACGGTCTGCGGCAGCGGCGGCTTCGGCGGCATGCCCGCCGTGCCCCCCGGATACTGCGGGAAGGCCGGGTAAGGACCCGGCTGCTGGTAGTTCATGCTGGAGATTCCCCTCCTCGTCAGGCGAAACGCAGCTCATCGTAAGACCACAGGCTGAATTCCGACAGCCGCCGCCCGACCGCGGTAAGCGGGGGAGCGAGTAGGGATCAAGAAGGAAGATCTGGCACGCTTGGTCTGTGAGCGTAGAGCGGCAGGCGATGCAGCGTTGGCGGGGTCTGGACGAGGTGCCCGGGGACTGGGGCCCGTCCGTGGTGACCATCGGCTTCTTCGACGGCGTGCACCACGGCCACCGGCGGGTCGTGCGCCGGGCGGTGGAGCTGGCCAGGGAGCGCGGGGCCCGCGCGGTCGTGCTGACCTTCGACCCGCACCCGAGCGAGGTCGTGCGTCCCGGCACCCACCCGGCCCTGCTGACCACGCCGGACTACCGTTCCGACCTGATGTCCTCGCTCGGCGTGGACGCGGTGCTGGTGCTGCCGTTCACTGCGGAGCTCTCGAAGCAGTCCCCGGCCGAGTTCGTCGAGCGGGTGCTGGTGGACCGGCTGCACGCGGTCGCCGTCGTCGTCGGGGAGAACTTCCGCTTCGGGCACAAGGCGGCCGGGAACGTGGCGGTGCTCACCGAACTCGGCGCCAAGCACGGCTTCACCGTCCAGGGCCTCGCGCTCGCCGCTCCCGAGGAGGGGGAGGAGTCCCGCTTCTCGTCCACCGACGTGCGCCGGATGGTGCTCACCGGCGACGTCGAGACGGCGGCGCTGCGGCTGGACCGTCCGCACCGGGTCGAGGGCCCGGTCGTGCACGGCGCCAAGCGCGGTCGCGAGCTCGGCTTCCCCACCGCCAACGTGGAGACGCCGCAGTACACGGCGATCCCGGCGGACGGCGTCTACGCGGGCTGGCTGGTCGTCGACGGGGAGCGGCTGCCCGCCGCGATCTCGGTGGGCACCAACCCGCAGTTCGACGGTCAGCTGCGGACCGTCGAGGCGTACGCGCTGGACCGCACCGACCTGGACCTCTACGACCGGCACGTGGCCGTGGAGTTCGTGGCCCGGGTGCGCGGCCAGGAGCGCTTCGCGAGCCTCGAGGAGTTCATCGGGCGGATGAACCAGGACGTCGCGAAGGTCAGGGTTCTACTGAACTCTCAGTAGGCTTGATCCGTACCATCAGGGGGACCAGAGGGACGAGAGCTCAATCAGGGGGAAGCACGCCGTGTCGGAGACCGATGATGTGCTGTTGACGCGCACCGAGAGCTGGTTCGTCCGGCACGGGTTGCCGTACTTCATCGAGGACCGCAAGGCCACCGACGACGTCTTCTCGCTCGCGCTGCCGCTACTCCTCGGCTACTTCGTCATCGGCCTGATGGTTGTGCTCTCGCTGCGGCTCACGCTGTGGCAGCGGGTCGGCGGCGCCGCGCTCGGCATTCTGCTGCTCTGCGTCATCTACATGCTGCGCAACCTGGTCAAGGGTGACAAGGCGCTGGGCCTGCCGCGCCGCACCGGATGGCTCGAGATCGCCGGCTTCGTGCTGATCCCGCCGATCGTGGACCTGGCCACCCGGCGCAAGCCGAGGATCGCGCTGCTGGACCTCGGCGCCGACGCGGTCGTCGTGCTGGTGATCTGCCTGGTGGCCTCCGCGCTGGTGCCGCTGGCCGGCTGGGCGCTGCGGCGCACGTTCCAGGAGCTCGGCGAGGTGTTCAACCTGGCCGCGCGGGCGCTGCCGCTGCTGTTCCTGTTCAACAGCTTCCTGTTCATCAGCAAGGACGTGTGGGAGTTCAGCGCGGACATGTCCCGGACCAGGGTCTGGGGCGTGGTGGCGATTTTCGCCCTGTTCACCATGCTTTTCCTGTTCTACCAGCTGCCGTCGGAGGTGCGCCGGGTCGCCGCGCACGACGACCGCCTGACGATCGTCACGGCCTGCCGCAGCACGCCGATGGAGACCGTGGTGGACCGCATCGTGCTGCACGAGGGCGAGCTGCCGCTGACCAGGGCGCAGCGGATCAATGTGCTGCTGGTGCTGTTCATCGGGCAGATCCTGCAGGTGGTGCTGCTCGGTGTGCTGGTGTTCGTGTTCTTCCTCGGATTCGGCAAGGCCGCGCTGAGCCAGAAGCTCATCAACGACTGGACCGGAATGCCGGACGGCACGTACGAGCCGGTCACCGTGTTCGGCCACGACCTGCGGAACTTCGTGCCCATCCAGATCGACGGCCGGCTGTGGCAGGTCTCGCTCTTCCTGGCCGCCGTCTCCGCGTTCTTCTTCGCCATCTCCTCGCTGACCGACGAGGCCTACAAGGCGCAGTTCTACGAGCGGATGAGCGGCGAGCTGGAAACCGCGATCCAGGTCCGCCGCGTCTACTTGGCGCTCTACGAGGGCCGGCACGCGGTCGATACGGAACTGAGCGTGTCGGGCGTGCACATCGTGCATCACGCGCACATCGCGGAGCACGCGGAGCACGCGGACCACGCGGATCACGGGGAGCACACGGAGCTGGAACTCCCGCACCCTCGGCAGCACGCGCGCGCCGACTAAGCTGGACACATGAGCGAGAGCGCGCGCGAGGACGAGGCGACCGAGACCGGTTACGGCGAGGTGGTCGGCTTCCTGACCGACCTGATTCGGATCGACACGTCGAACCCGGTGAGACCGGAGCGCCCGGCCGCCGAGTACGTGGCGGAGAAGCTCGCCGAGGTCGGTCTTGAGCCGCAGATCTTCGAGTCGGAGCCGGGCCGGGCCTCGGTCGTGGCCCGCTTCGAGGGTTCGGATCCGTCGGCCGACGCGCTGCTCGTGCACGGCCACCTCGACGTGGTCCCGGCGGACGCCGCCGACTGGAGCGTGGACCCCTTCGCCGGCGAGGTGAAGGACGGCCTGGTCTGGGGCCGCGGCGCGGTGGACATGAAGGACATGGACGCGATGACGCTCGCGGTCGTGCGCCGGATGCTGCGCGAGGGTCGTCGGCCGCGACGCGACGTCGTGCTGGCCTTCCTGGCCGACGAGGAGGCCGGCGGCAACTACGGCGCCAAGTTCCTCGCCGCGAAGCACCCCGGGCTGTTCGAGGGCTGCACCGAGGCGATCAGCGAGGTCGGCGGCTACTCGTACGAGATCAACCCCGAGCTGCGGCTCTACCTGATCGAAACCGCGCAGAAGGGCCTGGCCTGGATGCGGTTGCACGCGCGCGGCCAGGCCGGCCACGGCTCGATGCTGAACACGGACAACGCGGTGACCCGGGTGGCCCAGGCGGTTGCCAGGATCGGCGCGCACGAGTTCCCGGTGACGCTCACCCCGACTGTCCGCGACTTCTTGACCGAGGTCTGCGAGGCGATGGGCATCGAGTTCGACCCGAACGACCCGGAGGCGGCGGTCGCGCAGCTCGGCCCGCTGGCCCGCTTCATCGGCGCCACGCTGCGGCACACGGCGAACCCGACGATGCTCGAAGCCGGATACAAGTCGAACGTGATTCCTGAGCGTGCCTCCGCGGTGATCGACGGGCGCTTCCTGCCGGGTGGCCAGGAGGAGTTCCTGGCGAAGATCGACGAGCTCGCCGGCCCCGGCGTGACCCGCGAGGACATCCACCTGGACCGCAGCGTCGAGTCACCTTTCGGCACGCCGCTGGTGGAGACGATGCTGGCTGCTCTCCAGACCGAGGACCCGGCCGCGCGCACCGTCCCCTACTGCCTGTCCGCGGGCACCGACAACAAGACCTTCGCCTCGCTGGGCATGACAGGGTACGGATTCGTGCCGCTGCGGCTGACCCCGGACCTGGACTTCGCGGCGATGTTCCACGGCGTGGACGAGCGGGTCCCGGTGTCGGCACTCGACTTCGGCGCGCGGGTGTTGGACCGGTTCTTGATGACGGCGTAGTGGGCGAGGGAGGGGGCGGGCTGCGGTTTAGGGTTGCGGTCGGCTCTCCTCGCCCCGGCACTACGCTCCGCTCCATGCCGGCCCACGTACGAGCTCTCGCTGGCGCTGCTGGTCGCTTGCCGTACGAGCCCTACCTCGCTCCGCTCGTCGGCACGCGTGGCCTGGTTGGCCGGTGCCGTCGCGTCGGCTCCTGGCGACGGAACTCAGCAGGCGGCAACCGGCTCGGGCGACGGCCGCCATTCCCGCCTGATCAGCCCGTAGACCCACGAGTCGGAGACCTCGCCGTTGACGACGCAGTCTTCCCGCAACGTTCCTTCACGCAGGAAGCCGAGCTTCTCCAGCACGCAGGCAGACGCCACGTTGCGCGTATCGGTCTCAGCCTGGACGCGATTCAAGTCCAGCGTGTCGAATGCCCACCGCAGCAAGGCGCGCGCGGCCTCGGTCGCGTAGCCGTGGCCCCACGCCGCATCGTCGAAGCAGTAGCCCAGCGACGCGCTGCGGTAGTCCGGATTCCACCGGTTCAGGCTGCACCAGCCGATGAACGCCCCGTCGGAGGCACGATCCACGGCCAACCGAGCCCCGGTGCCCTCCTGCGCCATCTGTCGGCAGGCCGTGAGGAACCGCTCGGCGCGCGCGGGTTCGCGCCACGGCGGCGCGTCCCAGTAGCGCAGCACGTGAGCGCTGCTGTGCAGCGCGAACAGGTCGTCCGCGTCCGCGTCTTCGAATGCACGCAGTCGAAGGCGCGAGGTGTGCAATAAGGGGGCGGGCAGCGACATGCTCAGGTTCCTCCCGTGATCGGTGGCCGATCAATCAGACATCCGATCCGGGTCACTCGCAACGGGTTTTCTCGGCCGTCCGGCAGAACGACCTAACCCTCCAGCATCGCCGCGTGCCACTCGTGGAACGCGGCGATGTGGTGTTCGCTGGGCACCAGCACGCCGCCCTTGGCGTAGGAGCGCGAGCTCATCGTCGGCTGGCAGCGTTCGCAGGCCTCGAAGTCCTGCGAGTTGACCCGGTGGAAGAGCTCGACGGAGGCGGACAAGTCCGTGCCCGCTTCGATGACCTCGGGCAGGAACAACCAATCGCACTCGATCAGCGTCCGGTCCACGGCAAGGGGGAACATCCGGTGCACGATCACGTGGTCGGGCACCAGGTTGATGAACACCTGCGGTTTGACGGTGATCGCGTAATAGCGGCGGTCCTGGTCCTCGGCGACGCCGGGGATGCGGGCCACGCCGGGGCGTCCGTCGTAGGTGAATCCCTCGATCTCGCCGCCGAACTCGGCTCCGTGGCCCACGTAGTACTGGGCCGCGTAGCCCTTGGCGAACTCCGGGAGCACGCTGACCAGCTCGGGGTGGATCGTCGAGCAGTGGTAGCACTCCATGAAGTTCTCGATGACGAGCTTCCAGTTCGCCTTGACGTTGTACGTGATGCGCTTGCCGACCTCCAGCCGCTCCACGCCGTAGTGGTCGATCGCCTCCACGCTGCCGAGCCGCTCGACGGCCGCGCCGATCACGTCCTGCTCGAAGGAGGGCGGCTCGTCAGCCAGGCAGAGCCACACGTAGCCCAGCCACTCGCGCACATGGACCGAAAGCAGGCCGTACTCGACGCGGTCCACGTCGGGCATCTTGGCCAGGTTCGGCGCCGCGACCAACGCGCCGTCCAGTCCGTAGGTCCAGGCGTGGTAAGTGCAGCGGAAGGTGCGCTTGACCTGGCCGGACTTCTCAGTGCACAGCTGCGCGCCGCGATGCCTGCAGGCGTTCAGGTACGCGCGCACGTCGCCCTCGCGGGTACGCACGATGATCACGCTCTCCCGGCCGATCTGCACCGTCCGGAAACTGCCGGGTCCCGGCACGTCCGAGCCGCGGACCGCGCAGAACCACATCCGCTCGAAGATGCGCTCCTGTTCGAGGGCGAAGACACCGGGGTCGGCGTACGCGGAGCCGGGCGGCGTGCGCAGCAGGCTTGCCGGGAGCCGCTCTGTGGTGACTGCTGCTGCTGCTGCGGTGGGCGTCATGAGGATCTCGCTTTCACTCGAACACGAGGATCAACGGCGGATGCGGGCCATCGCGGCGTCGAACAGCGGCTCGGCGGCCACCCGTGCGGGCAGCCGCTCGCCGAAGTACTCCACCTCGACTTGGGTGCCGGGCTCGGTCGCGGCGGCGGGCAGCCAGGCGTAGGCGATCGACGCGCCGACGCAGTACCCGTACGCGGCGCTGGTGACGTAGCCGACCGGCGCGCCGTTCACGTACACCGGCTCCTTGCCCATGACCACGGCCTGCGGATCGTCGAGCAGCAGGCAGGTCAGGCGCCGCGCGGGGTGCGCGGGATCCTTGGCGAGCAGCGCGTCCCGGCCGACGAAGTCGCCCTTGTCGAGCCGGACGGCGAATCCGAGCCCTGCTTCGTACGGATCGTGCTCGGCGGTCATGTCCAGGCCCCACGAGCGGTAGCCCTTCTCCAGCCGAAGACTGTTGAAGGCGCTGCGCCCGGCGGCCACGACTCCGTGCTGCCGACCGGCCTCCCAGAGCGTGTCCCAGAGCCGCAGCCCGGCATCAGCGTCCGCATAGAGCTCCCAGCCGAGCTCGCCGACGTAGGACACGCGCAGCGCGGTCACCGGCACCTCGCCGAGATACGCCTGCCTGGCCTTGAAATAGCCGAAGCCGCGGTGCGAGAAGTCGGTCTTCGTGAGCGGCTGGACGAGGTCGCGGGCGAGCGGTCCCCAGACGCCGATGCAGCAGGTTCCGGGGGTGATGTCGCGGATCTGCACACTGTTATCGGAGGGCAGCCGCCGCGTGAACCAGTCGAGGTCGAGCGGGCCGTTCGCGCCGACCTGGAAGCGGTTCTCGCCGAGCCGCGCGACCGTGAGGTCACTGCGAACCCCGCCGCGTTCGTCGAGCAGCAGCGTGTAGGTGACCGCGCCGACCGGCTTGTCGAGCTGGTTCGTGGTCGTGCGTTGGAGGAATCGCAGGGCTCCCGGGCCGGTGACCTCTAGCCGCTTGAGCGGGGTCATGTCGTACATCGCGACGCCTTCGCGGGTGGCCAGGGCCTCGGCGCCCGCGATCGGCGACCAGTAGCGCGAGGCCCATGCGCCGCGCGTCGGGACGCTCTCGACGCCAGCGAGCTCCGCGTTCGCTCCGAACCAGTGCGGACGCTCCCAGCCGCTGCCTTCCAGGAAGACCGCGCCGAGTTCCTGCTGCCGCGTATAGAAGGGGCTGACGCGCAGCGGACGCGACTTCTCGGCCGGCTGGAGCGGATGGAGGATGTCGTAGACCTCGACGAAGTTCTGGCTGCTGCGCTGGTGCACGTAGGGCGGCGCGAGTTGCACGTCCTCGAAGCGGTTGATGTCGCATTCGTGCAGGTCCGTGTCCGACTGTCCGTCGACCAGCCACTCGGCCATCGCGGCGGCCACACCTGCGGAGTGCGTCACCCACACTGCCTCGGCGATCCAGAACCCGGGGATCTCCGGTGCCTCGCCCATCAGCGGGAAACCGTCCGGGGTGAACGAGAAGATGCCGTTGAAACCCTCGTCCGCCTTCGCCGTGGCGAGCGCGGGCAGCAGGTCGGCGGCGTCGCGCCAAGAGGGTTCGAAATCCTCCTCGGTGAACGCCAGCATCGACGGCATGGTCTTCGCTTCGCTCGGCGCGGCCACGTCGGACAGGTCGATCGGCATCGGGCGGTGCGCGTACGAGCCGATGCCGATCCGGTCCTCGTGCTCGCGGAAGTACAGGTCGCGGTCCTGGTGCCGCAGGATCGGCAGCAGCGCCTCGGTCAGCGCGTCGGCCTTCCGGTCGGCGAGGGCGGCGACCGGCGTGGTGCGCACGTACTGGTGCGCCATCGGCAGCAGTGGGAGTTCGAGCCCTGCCATGCGCGCGATCTTCGGCCCCCAGAAGCCGGCGCAGGACACCACGATGTCGGCCGGGAACGTGCCCTGATCGGTGACGACGCCGGTTACCTTGCCGCTGTTCGTCTCGATGCCGACGACGGTGTGGTGCGCCAGGAAGCGCGTCCCCTGGTCGATCGCGCGACGCGCCTGGGCCTCGGCCGCGCGAACCGCCTTGGCCAGTCCGTCGCCCGGCGTGTGGAACCCGGCGAGCACCTGGTTCCTGTTGAGCAGGGGATGCAGCGCGGCGCACTCGTCCGGATCCAGCAGCCGCGCGGGCACCCCCCAGGACGCGGCGTAACCCGCCTTGCGCTTGAGCTCCTCGACCCGCGCCGGCGTGGTGGCGACCTCAAGGCCGCCGACGGTGTTGAAGCACCACTGACCGTCGAGTTCGAGTCCTGAGTACTTGGCCACGGTGTACGCGGCGAAGCCGGTCATCGTCTTCGAGGGATTGGTCTGGAAGACCAGGCCGGGGGCGTGCGAGGTGGATCCGCCGGTGGCGAACAACGGGCCCTGGTCGAGCACCGTTACCCGTTCGGCCCAACCGCGGGCGGCCAGTTCGTCGGCCAGCGCGCAGCCGACGATCCCGGCGCCGACGATCACGACCCTGGGCTGCACCGTCATGGAACCACCTCTTGCCGTTGCGTATAGCGAGATACATCCTGCGATACGCAACAGCGTCAGGGCGCCCAGGGCGGCTGTCAAGAGTGCGCGCGGGACGTTGTGAGCTGACACGACGGGGAAACAATGGCTCATGCGGAGTTAACCGCGAAGCCTTGACGCGATCCTCGGCCGCTTCCATGCTATCTGCAACCCGTTGCGCGATAAGCGAGCTGTCTCGGATAGCGCAACGATTCAGGAGGTCTTTTCGTGCGCGCCGACTCACTCTTCATCGACGGCTCCTGGCGGGTCGCCGCGGCGGGCGGCACCCGCGAGGTCATCGACCCCTGCGACGGGGACGTGGTCGCGGTGGTCGCCGAGGCGAGCGCGGCGGACGTGGACGCGGCGGTGGGCGCCGCGAAGGCCGCGTTCCGCGGCGGCGAGTGGTCCGGGATGCCGACCGCGCAACGGGTCGCCGTGCTCGAGGCCGTGGCCGACGCGCTGCAGGACAACCGCGAGCAGATCGCGCGGCTGGAGACGCACGACACCGGCAAGACCCTCGCAGAGGCGCGCTACGACGTGGACGACTCCACGTCCGTCTACCGCTACTACGCCGCGTTGGCCGCGCAGGACGCCGGTCGGGTGGTCGAAACCGGGCGCGCCGACGTGGACAGCCGCGTCGTGTACGAACCGGTCGGCGTCTGCGGCCTGATCACGCCGTGGAACTACCCGCTGCTGCAGATCTCCTGGAAGGTCGCGCCCGCGCTGGTGGCCGGGAACACCCTCGTCGCCAAGCCGAGCGAGCTCACGCCGCTGACCACGATCCGGTTGTTCGAACTGCTGGAGACCGCGCTGCGGGAGGCGGGCGCGCCGAACGGCGTGGCGAACCTCGTCCTCGGCGGCGGGCCGGTCGGCGCCGCGCTGGCCGGGCATCCGGACGTGGACCTCGTCTCCTTCACCGGCGGCGCGGCCAGCGGAAAGTCCGTGATGGCCGCCGGCGCGAGCACCGTCAAGAAGGTCGCGCTCGAACTCGGCGGCAAGAACCCGAACATCGTGTTCGAAGACGCGGACTTCGAGACCGCGGTCGACTTCGCGCTCACCGCGGCGTTCCTGCACTCCGGCCAGGTGTGCTCGGCCGGCTCGCGCCTGCTGCTGCACCGTTCGCTGCACGAGCGGTTCGTGCCCGAACTCGTCCGGCGGGCCGAGCTGATCCGTGTCGGCCGCGGCGTCGACAAGGACAGCGAGACCGGCGCGCTGATCTCGGCCGCGCACCGGGAGAAGGTCGAGCGCTACATCTCCGGAGCGATCGAGGAGGGGGCGAAGCTGCTGTGCGGTGGCATCCGCCCGACTGAAGAGCACCTCCAATCAGGGTTCTTCCTCCGCCCGACCGTGCTCGACGGCTGCCATGCCGGGATGACGATCGTGCGCGAGGAGGTCTTCGGCCCGGTGCTCACGATCGAGACCTTCGAGAGCGAGGACGAGGCCGTCGAACTGGCCAACGACACCCCGTACGGCCTGGCCGGAGCCGTCTGGACGACGAATCAGGCGCGGGCAGCGCGAGCCGCCGGAAAGCTGCGGCTCGGCACCGTCTGGATCAACGACTACCACCCCTATGTGCCGCAGGCCGAATGGGGCGGGATGAAGCAGTCTGGCACGGGGCGCGAGCTCGGCCCGGCCGGACTGCGCGAGTACCAGGAGACCAAGCACATCTGGCGCACGCTCGACCCGAAGCCGCAGCGCTGGTTCTCGGGGTGAGCGAGGGAAGGGAAGTGTATGTCGAACCCGGCCGAGGAGACACAGACCTTTGACGTGGTGATCGTCGGCGGCGGCACGGCGGGCGCGGTGCTCGCCGCGCGGCTGACCGAGGACCCGACGCGCACCGTCTGCCTGATCGAAGGCGGCCCCAGCGACGTGGGCGACGACCGCGTGCTGCGCCTGCGCAACTGGATCAACCTGCTCGGCAGCGAACTCGACTACGACTACCCGACCACGCCGCAGCCGCGCGGCAACTCCAACATCCGGCACTCGCGCGCCCGCGTCCTCGGCGGCTGCTCCTCGCACAACACCATGATCAGTTTTCTGCCGCTGCCCAAGGACTTCGCCGACTGGGAGGAAGCCGGGGCAACCGGCTGGGGCTACGAGGCGATGGTCCCGTACTACCAGCGGCTGCTCAACCGGATCGAGCCGGTGGCCGAGCAGGACCGCAACGCCATCGCCAAGGACTTCATCGTGGCCGCCACCACGGCGCTCGGCGTGCCGGAGATCGCCGACTTCAACGCCAAGCCCTTCGAGGACGGCGTCGGCTTCTTCTCGGTGGGCTACGAGCCGGAGACCAACACGCGCTCGTCCTCCTCGGTGGCCTACCTGCACCCGATCCTCGACCGCCCGAACCTGGCGCTCTACCTTGAGACCTGGGTCGAGAAGCTGCTCGTATCCGAGGACGGACACGCGCGCTCCGTCCGCGTCCGGCTGCCCGGCGGGGCCGCCGCGGAGATCCACGCCCGCACCGAGATCGTCCTGTGCGCCGGATCCATCGACACCCCGCGCCTGCTGCTGCACTCCGGCATCGGCCCGGCCGACCAGCTGCGCGAACTCGGCATCGACGTCGTCGCGGACGTGCCCGGCGTCGGCGAGAACCTGATCGACCATCCCGAGTCGGTCATCGTCTGGGAGACGAAGGGACCGCTGCCGCCCGAGTCGGCCATGGACTCGGACGCGGGCCTGTTCGTCCGCCGCGACCCCGGCGACCCCCGCCCCGACCTGATGTTCCACTTCTACCAGATCCCGTTCTGCGAGAACACGGCCCCGCTCGGCTACCCCGTCCCCGAGCACGGGGTGTGTATGACCCCGAACATCCCCAGGTCGCGCAGCCGCGGTCGGCTCTACTTGACCAGCGCGGACCCTGCGGTCAAGCCCGCCTTGGACTTCCGCTACTTCACCGACGACGAGGGCTACGACGAGCGCACCCTCGTCGAGGGCATCCGCATCGCCCGCGAGGTCGCCCGCACGGCGCCTTTGTCCGACTGGCTGCTGCGCGAGGTGGCGCCCGGACCCGAGGTCGTCGGCGACGAGGAGCTGTCCGAGTACGCGCGCCGGGCCGCGTTCACCGTCTTCCACCCCGCGGGCACCTGCCGGATGGGCGCCGCGGACGACGAGCTCGCCGTCGTCGACCCCGAACTTCGGCTGCGCGGGGTGTCGGGGGTGCGGATCGCCGACGCGTCCGTCTTCCCGAGCATGCCCACCGTCAACCCGATGGTGGCCGTCCTGATGATCGGCGAGAAGGCCGCCGACCTGCTCCGCTGACGATCCGCACCTCCCGCCTCGACGAAGGAGTGAGCTCTTGACATCCTCCCCTCCCTAGAGGGAGGGGATTCCAACCGTCGCCGGTTGGGTTTCCTGTTTCGTTGCCGAGTGCCCGCCAGGAGGTTTCCTTTGAGGTCTTACGCCGGCTCCACAGGCGATCACGGCGAGCCCCGCCGCTTCAAGGTTGCAGGCCGCGTTGACGTCCCGGTCGTGTACCGCGCCGCACGCGGCGCAGGTCCACTCCCGCACGTCCAGCGGCAGTGCGGACACCTGGTGCCCGCACACCGAGCAGATCTTGGACGACGGATAGAACCGGTCGACCACGACCAGATCGCGCCCGTACCAGGCGCACTTGTACTCCAGTTGCGACCGCAGTTCGGACCACGCCGCGTCCGAGATGGCGCGGGCCAGAGTGTGGTTGCCCAGCATGTTACGCACCGACAGGTCCTCGATCACGATCGTTTGGTTTTCACGGACGAGTCGAGTGGTCAGCTTGTGCAGATGGTCCCGCCGCCGGTCGGCGATCCGGGCGTGCACGCGGGCGACCTTCACCCGCGCTTTCTCCCGGTTCTTCGAACCCTTCTCCTTGCGCGCCAGCTCCCGCTGCGCGCGGGCCACGCGCTCGCGGTCCTTCTTCTCGGACTTCGGATTCTCGAGCTTTTTCCCGGTCGAGAGCGTGGCCAGGGCGGTGATCCCCACGTCGATCCCGACGACTTGATTCGGCGCGGGTGGCAGCGGGCGGATCGAGGCGTCCTCGCACAGCATGGAAATGAACCAGCGGCCCGCGCTATCGCGCGAGACCGTCACCGTACTCGGCTCCGTGCCTTCAGGCAGCGGGCGCGACCAGACGATATCGAGCGGCTCAGCCATCTTCGCCAACTTCAACACTCCATCGCGGAATGTGAAAGCAGAACGAGTGTACTCAGCCGAGAGCCTCGACTTCTTCCGCGACTTGAAGCGCGGATAGCCCGCCCGCTTCGCCCAGAAGTTCGCGAACGCACCCTGCAGGTGCCGCAACGCCTGCTGCAACGGCACCGAGGAGACCTCATTGAGGAACGCCAACTCCTCGGACTGCTTCCACTCAGTCAGCAACCCGGAGGACTCCGCGTAGGTAACCCGCCGCGCTTCTTGGGACCAGACCGTAGTCCGGGCAACGAGAGCCGTGTTGTACACCAGGCGCACACAGCCGAACGTACGGCCAAGCTCAGCTGCCTGTTCGTCCGTGGGGTAGAAGCGGAACTTAAATGCCCGCTTCACTGCCTCTCGCGCCATGTGTAACACAATATCAGATGTATTTACAGGAAAGGGAATCTTATGCGAAACACCGGAGGGAAGGGCTTCCTCTCCGCCCTGAAGGACGGGGCCTCCGCCCTAGATCGACGATGACAGCGTCCGATCCATCCGCAGCCGCTACGTCTACCTTGACTGCGCCAGCCGATTCCCACGATCTAGCCCGCTTCGGCTACCGCCAGGAACTGGAGCGCTCGCTGGGATCCTTCTCCAGCTTCGCCGCCGGGTTCAGCTATATCTCGATCATGACCGGCGTCTTCCAGCTCTTCGGCTTCGGCTTCGCCTCCGGCGGGCCCGCGATGATCTGGACCTGGCCGCTGGTCTTCATCGGCCAGGGCGCCGTCGCGCTCTGCTTCGCCGAGCTGGCCGGGCAGTTCCCGCTGGCCGGCTCGGTGTACCAGTGGTCGAAACAGGTCGCCGGACCCGGCACCTCGTGGATGGCCGGCTGGATCATCGTGGTCGGCTCGATCGTCACCGCGGCCGCCGTGGCCGTCGCGTACCAGGTGATCCTGCCGCAGGTCTCGCTCGGCTTCGAGTTCGTCGGCGGCTCGTCCGACGCCGGCCTGACCAGCACCCCGGCCGGCGCGCAGAACGCCATCGTGCTGGCCCTCGCGCTGATCGTGTTCACGACGGCGGTGAACATCATCGGCGTGAAGGTCATGGCGAAGATCAACAACTTCGGCGTCATGGTCGAGCTCTGCGGCTCCACGATCCTGGTGATCCTGCTCATCGTGCACGCCAAGCACGGCCCGCAGATCGTCACCGAGACCAACGGCACCGGCGCCGGGCACAGCGGCGGCTACGTCGGCGCGTTCCTCGTCGCCGCCATCATGAGCGCCTACGTGTTCTACGGCTTCGACACCGCGGGCTCGCTCGCCGAGGAGACGCTCGAACCGCGCAAGCACGCGCCGAAGGCCATCCTCCGCGCGATCAGCGCCGCCTTCGCCATCGGCGGCCTGCTGATGCTGTTCGCGATGATGGCCACCGGCAACTTGAAGGACCCGAACATCAGCACGCTCGGCCTGCCGTACATCGTCAAGAGCGTGCTGGGCAACGGGCTCGGCGACGTGTTCCTGATCTGCTCGGCGATCGCGATCACCGTGTGCTGCCTGGCCGTGCAGACCGCCGCGATCCGGCTGATCTTCTCCATGGCCCGCGACAAGTCCCTGCCCTTCTCCGCCTCGCTCGCGAAGGTGTCGGTCCGCTCCAAGACCCCCGTCATCCCCGCGCTGCTCACCGGCCTGCTCACGATCGCGCTGCTGCTGGTGAACATCGGCAACCAGCGGGTGTTCTACGTGCTGACCTCGGTGGCGATCATCCTGTTCTACATCCCTTACCTCATGGTCACCGGACCGGTCCTGGTCCGCCGCCTCAGAGGAAACTGGCCGCGCCCGGACCACGGCCCGCACTTCAGCCTGGGCCGCTGGGGCCTGCTCGTGAACGGCTTCGCGGTGCTCTACGGAGCCGGAATGATCGTCAACCTGGCCTGGCCCCGCGCCGCCGTCTACGGCTCGGACCACTGGTACTACCAGTGGGGCGCGATCGTCTTCACCGCCGTCATCGCCGCGGTCGGCTGGCTCTACTACCTGGCCAAGCAGCGCGGCCGCAGCGCCTCAGCCGGGTAGATGCCCCATCAGGTACGAGATCTCCGTGGCCGCCGCCATCACCCGGGCGGCGACCGCGGGGATCCGCTCCTCCGGCAGTCGGAATGAAGGCCCTGACACGCTGACCGCCGCGATCACGAGCCCCCCAGGTCCGCGAATCGGGGCGGCAACGGCGTTGAGCCCGGCCTCAAGCTCCTCCACGGTGTACGCGTAGCCATCGGCAACCGCCTGCGCCAACTGCTTGCGCAGTGCGTGCGGGTCGGTCACCGTGCGCGGGGTGCAGGCCTCAAGTCCCTCGTCGATCAGCGCGGCGATGCGATCCAAGGGCAGGTGGGCGAGCAGCACCTTGCCGCTGGACGTGGCGTGCAGCGGCGTACGCTGGCCGACCCAGTTGTGCGTGGTGATCGAGGAGCGGCCGAGCACCTGATCGATGTTGACGGCGCTGGTCCCGTCGAGCACCGCGATGTTGACCGTCTCGCCCACCTCGTCCGCCAGCCGCCGGCACACCGGCCGACCCTGCTGGTTGAGCTCGATCTGCCCGCTCATCGCCCCGGCCAGCCGCAGCAGCCCGAACCCGAGCCGGTACCCGCCGCGCTCCCGCGTCTGCTCGATCAGCCCCCTGCGCTCCAGCGCCGAGGCCAGCCGGAAGGCCGTGGACTTGTGCACGCCGAGCCGCGTCGCGAGCTCGGTGATGCCCATCTCGCCCCGCCCGGCCAGCATCTCCAGGATGCTGACCGCCCGATCCACCGACTGCACCGGCGACGCGGTCTCCGTGTTGCTCATAGCGCAACAGTATGTCAGCTGTAGACCTCGTCGACGTTGTCCTTGGGCGCGGGCTGGGACCGGCCGGCCGGACCGGCGGCGAAGGCGCGCATCAGGTTCGATGTGGTCTGTGTGACGAATGCTCCGGTCGCGGGATCCATGCCGTTGTCGGCGTCGGAGGTTCCGGCGAGGAGGCCTTCGACCCAGCGCATCGTTCCCGAGGCGAAGACGCCGGCGCCGCTGGGGACCGTGTAGTACGCAGAATCCGAGTGGCTGGCCTGGCCGTTGCAGGTCAGCGGCGAGTGGGCGATGATCTCGATCGGGCGGGGCGTCGGCTCGCCCGGGGTCACCCGGTCGTACTCGACACCGACCAGGTGGTTGAAGCCGTCGCCGTTCTTCACGCCGGTGCCCGCGTAGAGCCAGTGGTCCGCGTTGATGACCACGTATGGCGCATCTGTCGGATAACTCTCGTAGAGCACACCGGTCATCGAGGACTCGGGATCGGGCGCCGGATCGGCTCGGAAGTCGTTGGTGACGAGCTCGTCGTCGCGGCCGTAGAGCGGGTCCTGGTCGTACGAGGTCTTGTAGCAGGCCACGTTCCGGCTCGTGCCGAGGTCGCTGGACTCGAAGCGCACCCTGCGGAAGCAGGTGTTGGCGCCGAGGAATGCAATATTGGTACCGCGGTCCCGGGCCGCCGTGACGTATTGGCGCTGCTGAGGAGTCCAGTACTCGTCGTGGCCGAGCGAGAAGACGGCGGTGGCGTCGTTGAGCACGCTCGGGTCCGCGTGCACGTCCATCCCGGTCGTGTACGCGATCGGCAGCCGCAGGCGCTCCGCAAGCACGACCGCCGCGCGCTCGTAGACCAGGAACTTCTCCGCGCCGACGTCGTCGTACGGACGGTCGAAGCTGACCACGAGCGACCGGGTGCCGTAGCTTCCGTCAGCTCCCTGATAGAGGCTGTGGTCGCCCCACAGGTTGTACGCCTGCCACGTCGCGACCGCGTGCGTCAGCAGCAGCTTTCCCCGTGCGCTCGCCGACCAGACGATCATCGGCACGTAGCGCTGGTGGCCGTTCGCCGCATCGAGCCGCAGCAGGTACGCGCCCTCGGGCCAACCCTCGGTGGAGACGGTCAGCGACTTCGTCCACTTCGTGTACACCCGCCGCGTGTCGCCGTCGAAGAGCGCGTCGTCCTGGACTGACCCCGAGACGGTGTCCGAGGTCCACACGAGCCGGGCCTGCGCGCCGCCGTACCAGCCGACGCGGAACGCGCGGACCTGATACGAGGCCGAAGTCGTCGAGACGTAGAGATCGAAGTCCTGGCCGGGCAGCACACTGTACTGATCGGCGTAGCCCGCGATCGCGCCGGGTTTTCCGGCCGAAGTGATACGCCAGTTCGGGTCGCCCGGCAGGTCCTCCTCGGCGACGGGAGCGGTGCCGGTCGGCTCGACGTGCGCGGCCGAACTGCGCTGGCCCGCGACGTGCTGCGCGGCATGGCCCTCGGAGTCGTCGGCTATCGCGAAGCCCGCTCCTATCAATCCCGCTGTACCGACGATGCCCGCCGCCGCGCCGAGGACCACCCGGCGATTCGGGCCGCTCGATCCGCTGCCGCCGTCATCCGCGGCATCCGTGTTGCCCGCGTTCCCGGCGTCCCCCGAATTGCCGCGTCGGCCCTTTCCGCTCACCGCGCCATACTCCCGCGTGCGGATGAACTGTCAAGGAACTCGGGTGACGCCGCCGCGTGGCCGTTACGCCATCGGGGCTTCAGCTTGAGCTAAGGCTTACATCCCGTAGGGCTGCTGCGGAGCCTGGCCGCGCTGGGAGGCGAAGCCGTCGGCCACGTGCGCGGCCAGTTCGAGGTACGCGTCGGCCGTGGCGGGCTTGAGGTACTCGAGGTCGACCTCCGCGCCGGTGGCCAGGTGCGAGTCGTAGGGGATCGACACGACGGCCCGGCAGCGCGCGGCGAAGTGCGCGACCAGCTGGGACAGGTCGATCTCCTTGGACGAGGGACGCACCGCCGAGATCACCGTGATCGAGCGGCGCACCAGGTCCTCGAAGCCGTGCGCGATCAGCCAGTCCAGCGTCGTCGAGGCCGAGTTGCCGCCGTCCACGCTCGGGGTGGCCACCACGATCAGCTGGTCGGCCATCGTCAGCACGCCGCGCATCGCCGAGTACAGCAGGCCGGTGCCCGAGTCGGTGAGGATGATCGAGTACTGATTCTGCAGCGCCTCGATGATCCGCCGGTAGTCCTCGTCGTTGAACGTGGTGGAGACGGCCGGGTCCACGTCGTTGGCCAGCACCTCGAGCCGGCTCGGCGCCTGCGAGGTGAACCGGCGCACGTCCACGTAGCTGCGGATGCTCGGCAGCGCCTGCAGCATGTCGCGGATCGTCGCGCCCGTCTCCCGGCGCACCCGGCGGCCCAGGGTGCCCGCGTCCGGGTTCGCGTCCACCGCGATGACCCGGTCGCCGCGGTTCCAGGCGAGCGTCGCGCCGAGCGCGGTGGTGGTCGTGGTCTTGCCGACGCCGCCCTTGAGCGAGATCACCGCGATCCGGTAGCAGCCGTGCAGCGGCGTGCGCACCCGCTCGAGCATCTCGAGCCGGGCCGCCTCGGCCTTGCCCGGCTTCACCTTGATGACGCCGCCGCTGACGGAGCGCACGGTGCGGCGCCAGCCGGTCTTGGCGACGGGCTCGGCCCGGCGCACGAGGCGCTCCGAGCTCAGCTCCTGCGAGGCCTGGAAGCCCAGCGGCGTGGCGAGACCGGAGCCGTAGGCCTGGCCGGACTGGGTGTACCCGGCGCCGGGGGCGGCTGGCGGCATCTGCTGCTGGCCGGGCTGGTAGTAGCCGGGCGTCGCCGGATTCTGCCCGGACTGGCCCGGGTGCTGCGGGTAGCCGTAGGGCTGCGGCGCGGGCGGATAGCCGTACTGGCCGCCGTACTGGTCGGGCTGTTGCTGCTGCGGCTGTTGTTGCGGCTGGCCTGGTTGCGGCTGCTGCGGTCCCGGCTGCTGCTGGCCCTGGTGGAATTGCTGCGGCTGCGGTCCTGGCTGCTGCTGGGCGGGCGGGGCGTAGAGCGGCGGCTCCTGCTGCTGCTGGCGTTGCTGAGCCGGACCGCCGAAGGGCGCGAACGGGGTCGGCCCTGGCTGCGGCGGCGTGTTCACCGGCGGGGTGTTGACGGGGGCCGGGGAGATCGGCGTCGGCAGCGGCGGATGCGGAGCCAGCGGGGCGGGCAGGTTCGACGAAGGCGCGGGCGACGGCGTCGACGGGCCCTGCGTCGCGGGCAGCGCGGGCGGGGAAAGCGGCGGGGAAAGCGGCGCGGGAAGCGACTGCTGTCCCTGCGATGCGAGTGCCGGCGGGGGCGGGGGCGGGGGCGGGGGAGTGGCCGGATTGGGCCGCTGCGCCTGCGGGCCCTGGGCCGGTGGGGTCGAGTCGGCCGAATCACCGTCATCGGACTTGGCCGAGGTGGGCGTCGCGGGCTTCTGGGGCTCGGGCGTCGGCGGCGTCGGCGCGGGTGACGGGGAGGCCTCGGCCTTCCATACGCCGGGCACGGGCGGATTCACCGTGTACTCGTTGGAGCGCGCGGACGAGGCCTCGCTGCCGGAGACGTTAGAGCTCTGCGAGGGGGCGCCGCTGTTCGGCATGGGCAAGGGCGGCGGCGGAGGCAGGGCAGGGCCTGGCGACTGCGGACCGGCCTGAGTGTTGTTCGGCGCGGGAGCGCTGCCTCGGTTGGGCAGGGGTGGCGGGGGCGGCAGCATCGGGCCGCCGAATGGGGCCTGCTGGGGGTGCGGCTGTGGCTGCGGCGGACCGCTCTGCTGCTGCGTATTGGGGAACGCGGGCGGCGGAGGCGTCAGCGGCCGACCGCCCTGGCTCTGACCGAGATTCGGCCGGCCCGGACCTTGCTGACCCTGACCGGGAGCATTCTGTCCGGGCGGCTGGTACACGGGCGCGCCGATCGGCGGCGGCAGCGGGATCGGCTGGCCGACGGGCGGCGGCGGGGGAGCACTCGGGCCGTGACCCTGGCTCTGGCCTTGGCCCCGACCGAAACCGGAGACGCCGGGACCCTGCTGGCCGGTCGGACCGCTCTGCTGGCCGAAGCCGGAAGCCCCCGGCCCCGGCTGCGTCCCCGCCCCCTGCTGCCCCTGCCCGAAACCCGGACCCTGCTGTCCCTGTGCGGGCCCCGGACCCTGCTGTCCTTGCCCGGGACCCGGACCCGAACTCTGCTGTTCCTGCCCGCCCTGTCCCTGCTCCGGCGGCGCGGCGGGCGGCTGGGCCTGCGGCGGCTGCGGGACGGGTGGCGCCCCGGTGCCGCCCAGGCGGTACCACTCCGGGGTCGTGTAGACCGGGCCGGTCCAGCTGTCTTCCTCCGGCCCGTCACCGAACCCGTTCTCGCCGCTCACGCCGTTTCCATCTCTCTTCAGGCGCCTTCCCTAAACCCTTACCCTACGGTAACCGGGTCACGGCCGTTCCAGATAACAATTCTCTGACTCGTCCCCGGGCGCCGGGCCGCGACCGCGGGCGTCAGTCCATCCGCCGCGGCGCTCCGAGCAGGCCGGTTTCGTCGCGGGTGGGCGCTGAGAAGACATACTGACGACCTCGGCGCGCGGTCCACAGCGCCAGCTCGGGCAGCAGCGTCGGCAGCGCGGAGACGTCCTGCGGACCCAGCCGGAAGAGCCTGGCCGCGAGCTCCGCCTCCTGCGGTGAGACCTGCTGGATCGCCACGTGGTCCGCGGTGATCAGCTGGCCGCCGTACTTCGGGTCGAGGAACGGGACCAGGGTCAGCGTCGTCATCCACGGCGTCTTCGGCGCCGAGCTACGCGGCGGCCTCGCGCCCGCGTCGCGCAGCAGCAGGACCGGGGACGCGGCGCTCGCGCCGAGGTTGCCCACGCGGCGCACCGGCACCACGGCGATCACCTGCTGTCCGCCGCCCGCGTTCTGCGCCAGCGGCGCCCACAGCTGCGGCCTGGCCGTCTCCACCACGACCCGCGCGCCGGTGGCCGTCGCCCGCAGCGCGAGCAGTTGCGCGAGGTACACGCCGCCGATCAGGGCCATGTCCACGGCCTTCGGCTTGAACATGCCGAGCACCGCGGGCCGGCTGCCCTGATCGGTGCCGATCACCACGCCGTCGTCGCCGACCGGCAGGGCCAGCGCGCCGAACTCCTCCGGCTCCAGGATGTGCTTCTCCAGCTGCGGTCCGCGCACCGGGATCAGCCGCAGCTCGTTGCTGCGCTCCGGGCGGGCCGCCACGACCACGCGCGGGTCCCGCGGCGCGTTGCGCGGCGCCGCCCGGCGCGGCGCGTAGGCGGACGGTGTCGAGTTCGACATCTGCTACTCCCCTCCCAGCGGGACCGTGGCGACCAGGCCGGGCAACTGCTCCCCGTCGAGCCGGGTAAGACCGGCCCCGGCCTGTCCGGCCCGCGCCTCGAGCTGCTTGCTCGACTCGCCGAGCTGGTTCTCCGAGCCCGCGGCTATCCGGATGAAGCAGCTGAAGGCCACCGCGTCCCCGGTGCCCTTGCTCAGGTTCACCGCCACGCTGGTGGCCAGCGCGGGCAGCGCGCCCACCGCGGCGAAGAAATCGGGGCTGGTGCGCGCCGAGAGCGTCGGCGGCTTGTCCAGCCAGTACGTCGTGTGCCAGCTGCCGTCGCAGCGCCAGTACCGCTTGGTCTCCTCGGTACGCCGGTGCGCCGCGGCCGACGGGTTCACCGCGACCTGGGTGACCATGCACGCCGTGCCCAGCGCGGTGATCAGCTCGGGCTCGCTCAGCACGGTCGCCTCGAAGCCCGCGCCCTCGAGCTGGCTGGCCACCCGCTGCACCGCGGTCAGCAGCGCCCGCTGCGCCCCGACCGTCCCGCCGCCGCGCGCCTCGATCGCGCCCTGCGCCTGCTCCGGGTCGAGCCGCACCGCGGCCCACGTGGTGCGCTGGGCCGGCACGTCCGCGCCGATCGTCTGGTACGAGCGGGCCGAGATCGACTGGCGCGGCAGGTGCGGCGCCGGGGCCGGGCGCGAGTGCGAGATCAGCTGCACGCCGGAGATCGGGACCTGGGTGTCCGACAGGGCCGCGGCCACCGCGCCGACCGGCAGCGGGTGCGCCTGCCGCGGTTCGCGCAGCGGCTCGCCGCGCGAGTCGAGCTGGATGACGGCGGTCAGGAACGTGCCGTCGCCGATGATGCCGACCGGCTCGCCGCCGCGCGTCGACACGGTCGCGGTACGCAGCGCCGGGAAGGTCTCGCGCAGCGGCGCCAGCGCGGACTCGCCGGCGGCCGGCGCCTGCTGCTCCTGCCGCTCCTTGAAGTCGGCGTGCACCAGCTGCGAGGCGCCGAGCCAGCGTCCCCGGCTGCCGCCGATCGCCCCGATGACGCAGAGCAGCGCGACGGGCCCCGTGCCCGCGATCGCCATCGGCTTGTGCAGCAGGAAGGGCACGGCGGCCAGCGCGAGGGCGGCCTCGATCAGGATGACCCGGATCAGCGCGATGGAGCCGATCCGCCCCGGACGCGGCTGGAATCCCGGAGTGACCTGGACGCCGGCCGGACCGCGTCCCTCCGCGGACGCCGCCGCGGGTGCCGCCGTCGCTCCCGGATGAGTGCGTGCTGTCGCCATCTGTTTGCGCCTGCCCCCTCGTGTGAGCGCGTGTTCCCGTGTTACCGCAGCCGTCTTATACCGTCTTCGCGCGCCTTCAGTACAGCTGCGGTCGTATCGTACGTGCAGATGGGGGTTCGGAGATAGCCGCGCGGCCCCCGCCCGTGTTCCGCGTTACTGTACTCTGTTCCGCACGCGTGCTCTCGCCATCGGGGCGCGGGGGCTCGAGGGGAGTATGGGGACTAGTGGCGACTCGCAAGGATCAACTGGATGCGTTCAGCTTCGCCCGGCGGCGCATGGTCGCCAACCTGGTCGTGCCGTCGTCGACCGGAAGCGACGAGGGTGCTCCGCGTCCGATCAAGACCTTCGCCTCCTCGATCATCCTCAGCGCGATCGCGGTGGCCGCGGTGGCGGTGCTCGGCGTCTTCAAGCCCTCCGCGCCCAGCGGCTGGCAGAACGGGCTCGCGGTCGACTCCAGCACGGGGGCCGCGTACATCGACCAGAACAACGAGTTGCACGCGGTCTACAACATAACCTCGGCCCGGTTGATCCTCGGGACGAAGTTCGCGAAGTACGATGTGCCGGATTCCACGCTGAACGGCTCGGGAGTCACCATCGGCTCCCCGGTCGGCATCCTCGGCGCCCCGGAGGACGTGCCGTCCGCGTCGACCATGGACCTGACGCAGTGGTCCTACTGCCAGCACGAGACCAGCTCCACCGACGAGACGGTGCCCGGCGGCGCCTCGTACCTGGAGATCGGCTACGCGCCCGTCGCCTCCACCACCCAGGGCCTGTGGACCAGCAGCGGCGAGTCGGACGCTCAGGGTTCGAACTGGGCGCTGATCGTGCACGACAGCGAGGACAACGTCTACCTGATCGACGGCGACTACAAGTACGAGATCGGCAACGACGAGAGCGATCACGGCGATGTGCAGAAGCTGCTGGTCGCCATCAACCAGAACCGCAACTTCGTGTCCACCGACGTCACCGGCTTCTGGGTCTCCGACGCGTGGCTCGAGGCCTTCCAGCCCGGTGCGCGGATCACCTACCCGGAACTGAACACGTCGCTCGGCGGCTCGGTCAGCGCGGCGCACCAGCCCGGCGACCAGGTCGGCGAGTACGGCGAGAACGTCAGCGGCGGCGGCGGCTCGGTGCAGACCTCGAACGGTCTGGTGCAGCTGAGCCCCTTCGCCTACAACCTCTACGAGGCGAACAGCAGCCTGACCGCTGACAATATCAAGTCATTCACGCAGGGCACGCTGAGCCAGTCCGCGATCAACGAGGCGAACACCTCCACCACGCCGAGCCCGGCCACCGCGTTCACCTCGGACTCCTACGGCGCCGACTGGCCGACCGTCGCCCCGAACCTGGTCGGCGACGACACCAGCGAGGCCAATACGCAGAACCTCTGCGTCGGCTTCGACGGCCAGTGGAGCGACGGCGTCCCGCAGCTGACCACCTGGGTCAGCGCGCAGCTGCCCTACGGCTCGGCGGGCAGCCAGTTCGGCCTGACCCAGACCTCCGCGGACAACGAGGCGACCACCGTCCTGGTCAAGCCGGGCTCCGGGGTGATCGCCCAGCGTTCCAGCGACGGCACCGGAACCGGCATCCAATACCTCATCGAGGACTCCGGTTACCGCTACGCTCTGGCTACCGGCACCGCGTCGAGCAGCTCCGGCGGTTCGAGTGCCAGCAGTTCGTGCGCCTCGGCGCTGTGCCTGCTCGGCTATTCGGACGTCAAGTCCGAGCCGGTGCCCGCGAACTGGGTGAACCTGATCCAGGGCGGGGCCACGCTCGACCCGGCCCAGGCGGGCCTGACGCCGGAGACCGGGAACTAGGCCGGGAGCGAGGAGAGGCGGGTACGACCAGCATGTACGCCTTCCGGAAAGTGCGCTTCACCACCGCGGCCACCGCGCTGGTGTTCGGCACCGGACTCGGCCTGCCCGCGTCGGCCGGCGCGACCGCGCTCGCGGCGTCGCAGGACTCGAGCACCTGCACCGTGAGCAGCGTGACCGCGGCCGCCGATCAGACCCAGAAGCCCTGGGAGATCGCCGACGCGAACCCGGGCCACCTGACCGACGCGAACGGCACGCCGCTCGATGGCACCGGTGTGAAGGTCGCGGTGATCGATACCGGGATCCAGTCGCAGACTCAGCTGAGTGTGGCCGGGGGCGTCGTACTTAACGGGGAGAGCACCGGTTACGCGGCGGACGATGACGGCCACGGCACGATGGTGGCCTCGATCATCGCGGCGCAGAAGGTTCCGGGCGGCAATGGCATGCAGGGCATCGCGCCCGGCGTGCAGCTGCTCTCGATCCGCGAGGCCGGCTGTAACGCGCCTTCGGGCAATGACGAGGACACGATGGCCACCGGCATCGACGACGCGGTCGACGAGGGCGCCGAGGTCATCAACATCTCCCAGGACGGCTACGACGACGACTCCAAGCTCGCGGCGGCCGTGCAGTACGCGTACGACAACGGCGTGGTCATCGTCACCTCCGCGGGCAACCAGGGCGACCGCGACACCACCGACAACAACGGCACGGACTACGGGGTGAACCCGCGCACGTATCCGGCCTCGTATCCGAATGTGCTCGCGGTCGGCGCGGTGGACCAGTACGGCACCGTGCCCACGTTCTCGGAGACCGGCTCGGCGAAGAACACGTACTACGTCGGCGTGGTGGCCCCGGGAGTGGCCGTCGGCGGGCTGGTGCCCAAGGGCACCATCGCGATCGACGACGGCACCAGCTTCGCGGCGCCCTATGTCGCCGCCGAGGCCGCGCTCATCATGGAGGAGCACGGCTGGAACCAGAGCGGGGACCGGACCGCCGCGCGGGCCTACGACGTGATCAAGATCATCGAGGCGACGGCCGACGGGGACGGCGCGTACAGCGCGTCCCAGGGCTGGGGCGAGGCGGACATTCAGAACGCGCTCGCCACCAAGCTCGGCAGCGGCGACTCGCTGGTCTCACCGGGCAACACCATCAGCGGGCTGACCCGGATGCTCGGCGCCGGACCGAACGCGGACGGCCAGGCGACCACCTCGCAGACCGACGTGAACCGCACTGTCATCAAGCCCTACGTGGCCGCCTCGGTGAATCAGGAGGCGCAGAAGCAGCAGCGCTGGGCGTATATCGCGCTCGGCGCGGGCATCCTGGTGGCAATCGTGGCGCTGGCCGGTGCCGCCGTGGCCAGGGACGCGGCCCGCCGCCGGGGCCAGCCGCAGAGCTGAGAGCACGCAGGAACCCAGCGAGCGGGCCCGCCCGGAGTGATCCGGACGGGCCCGCTCGCTACGTATCCGTGCCCTGCTACAGAATCGGCGGGGTGAACGCGGTCTGCACCAGTGTCGTGCCGTGCCGCCGGGAGACGAGCGTGCCACGCCCCTGCGGCTGCTGGCTGCCGCGGACCGTGCCGAGCAGCTGGCCCTCGTCCCGGTCCGCGGAGAGCAGCAGGCCGGGCTGGCGGGACTCGCGCATCCGCTGGATCAGCGGCTCGAACAGGGCCCGGCTCGCGCCGCCGGAGGCCCGCGAGATGATCAGGTGGAAGCCCAGGTCCCTGGCCATCGGCAGGTACTCGGCGAAGGGCGAGAGCGGGTTGCCGCCCTGGGTGGCCACCAGGTCGTAGTCGTCGACGATCACGAAGATCTCCGGACCGGTCCACCAGGAGCGGTTGCGCAGCTGCTCGGCCGTCACGTCCGGCCCCGGCTGGCGCTTGTCCAGGAAGGGCTTGATCTCTGAGACGGTCGAGGAGACCGCGCCGGCCGCCGCGCAGTAGCCCAGCGCGTGCGTGTCCGGGCACGCGCCGAGCAGCGAGCGCCGGTAGTCGACCAGCAGGATGCGCGCCTGGTTGCCGGTGTAGGCCTCGGTGATGCCCTTGATGATGGTGCGCAGCACCGCGGTCTTGCCGGACTCGCCCTCGCCGAACATCAGGAAGTGCGGGTCCTGGTTGAAGTCCAGGTACACCGGCTCGAGCTTGTTCTCGTCCACGCCGAGCGGAATCGCGTACGCGGGACGGGCCGAGGGCTCGGGCAGGTCCGTGTACGGGACCATGAGCGGCAGCATCCGCAGCTTCGGCGCCGACGGGCCCTGCCAGGCCTCCGCGATGGCGGTGACCGTCTTGGCCACGCCGTCGGCCAGGTCGGTCGCGTCCTCGATGCCGTCGATCCGCGGCAGCGCGCCGAGGAAGTGCAGCTTGTCCCGGGTCAGGCCGCGACCCGGCATGCCGGCCGGCACGTTCTGCGCGACCTTGCGGTCCACGTCGGACTCCATCGGGTCACCGAGCCGCAGCTCGATGCGGGTGTTGATGGCGTCCTTGAGCTGCGGCCGGATCTCCGCCCAGCGCGCCGCGGTGATCACCACGTGCACGCCGAAGCCGAGACCGCGCTGGGCGATGTCCAGCACGTCCTGCTCCAGCTGATCGAACTCGCCGCGCAGCGTCTGCCAGCCGTCCACGACCAGGAACACGTCGCCGAACAGCTCGCCCGGCAGCTCGCCGCGGGCCCGCCGGGCCCGGAAGGTGCCGATCGAGTCGATCTGGTTGGCCCGGAAAGACTCCTCGCGCTTGTCCAGGATCCCGACGACCTCGCTGATGATCCGCCGGACCACGTCCACGTCCAGGCGCCCGCCGAGACCGGACACGTGCGGCAGGCGCTGCAGGCTCATCAGCGAGCCGCCGCCGAAGTCGAGGCAGAAGAACTGCGCCTCCATCGGCGTGTGGCCGAGCGCGAGGCCGGTGATCATCGTGCGCAGCAGCGTGGACTTGCCGGAGCGCGGACCGCCGACGATCACCGCGTGGCCCGCGGCGCCGGACAGGTCCAGCTGGTAGACCTCGCGCTTCTGCTCGATCGGCTTGTCCGCGATGGCGATCGGCACGATCAGCCGGCCGGCGCCGGAGTAGCCGGTCGCGATCAGGCCCCGGTCGGCGGTGGCCTGGATGCCCGGCAGCAGCCCGTCCAGCGTGGGCGGCTCGAGCAGCGGCGGCAGCCACACCTGGTGCGCAGGCAGGCCCTCGCCCTCCATCTGGCGCACCAGCACGTCGAGCACGGTGTCGGCGATCGCGTCGTCCTCCTCGCGCGCAACCGGGACCGGCACCACCGGCTCGTCGACCCGCTCCGGAAGCGCGTAGGCCGAGGTGAACAGCGTGGGACGGCGGTGGTCCAGCTTGCGTTCCACGGTGGTGCGCGTCTGCGGGCGGTACGTCCCGGACACGTACGCGGCCTTGAACCGCTGGCCAGGGCCCGCGCCCGACTCCGCGCCCACCGTCTTGAGGTAGCCGGAGCCGGGGATCGAGGGCAGGTTGAACGCGTCCGGCACGCCGAGCACGACGCGCGACTCGGCCGCCGAGAAGGTCTTGAGGCCGAGCCGGTAGGACAGGTACGTGTCCAGGCCGCGCAGCTTGCCCTCCTCGAGCCGCTGCGAGGCGAGCAGCAGGTGCACGCCCAGCGAACGGCCGATCCGGCCGATCTGGATGAACAGGTCGAGGAAGTCCGGCTTGGCCGTGAGCATCTCGGAGAACTCGTCCAGCACGATCAGCAGGTTCGGCATCGGGGTCAGCTGCGCCCCGGCCGCGCGGGCCTTCTCGTAGTCGTGGATGTTCTTGAAGTTGCCGCCGTCGCGCAGCATCTCCTGACGCCGGTTCATCTCGCCGACGATCGCGTCCCGCATGCGGTCGACCATGGTCAGGTCGTCCGCCATGTTCGTGATGACGGCCGCGGTGTGCGGCATGGTGGCCATGCCCGCGAAGGTCGCGCCGCCCTTGAAGTCGGAGAGCACGAAGTTGAGGCCCTCGGAGGAGTGCGTCACCGCGAGCGCGAGAACCAGGGTCCGAAGAACCTCGGACTTGCCGGACCCGGTGGCGCCGATGCACAGGCCGTGCGGGCCCATGCCGCCCATCGCCGCTTCCTTGATGTCCAGGATCACCGGCTCGCCGGCCTCGCCGATGCCGATCGGCACCCGCAGCCGGTCCTGCGGGCTCAGCCGCTTCCAGCCCTTGCGGGTGTCGAAGGAGCCGGGGTCGCCGATGCCCATCAGGTCGGTGAAGTCCAGCGCGCTGGTCAGCGGCTCGTCCCCGTCGCCGCCGCTGCCGACCCGCAGCGGGGCCAGCTGCCGGGCCAGTGCCTCGGCCTGCGGGATCGAAAGGCGGTCGCCGACGCCGCTGAACGAGGCCCCCGAGGAGGTCTCCACCTTCAGCTTCTCGCCGTCCACCGACATGTGCACGCCGCCGCGCACCAGGCCGGCGTGACCCTCGGCGTCGATCTCGACAATGGTGACGCCGTGCACGCCCTCGCCGTGCAGCAGCACCGAATCGCCGCTCGCCCGGGCGCCGTCGACCAGCACGATCAGGTGCGGCTGGTCCAGCATCGGCTGCGCGTCGCGGGAGAAGCGCGGCCGGTCGAGCAGTTCGGCGCCGAGAGCCTGCTCGAGCTCGTTGGCGTCCGAGTAGATCAGCCGGACCGAGCCGGCCGCGTCGTTGTCCTTGGGGTGCTGCGCGTGCGGCAGCCACTTGACCCATTCCCAGTGCTGGCGCCGGTTCTCCGCGGCCAGCACGCACACCCGCACCTCGTCCGGCGCGTGGAAGGCGACGAGCTGGGCGAGCAGCGCGCGGGCGTGGCCGCGTGCGTCGTCCGGGGTGCCGTCGCCGGTCGCGCTGACCAGCACGTGCCAGAAGGAGCGCAGCGGCACCGCCATCGGCAGCTTGTCCAGCATGCCCTGCACGGTGATGAACCGGCGCAGCGCGTCCGCGCAGATCGGCTCGAGCTCGTCCACCGGGGCCGTCTCCGGCGCCACCAGCGGCGTCGCAAGGCGCTGCGACCCTGTGCCTATCCGCACCTGCGCGAAGTCCGGATCGGTCGGCCGCCGCTCCCACAGGCGCTGGCCGCTGGTCACGATCGCCCACAGGTGGGCCGGATCCGGGTGCGACCACATCTGCGCCGTGTACTGCTGCTGCTGGGTCCGGCGCACCTGCTGGCGCATCTGACTCAGGTAACGGAGATAGTCCCGGCGGGCGTCGGCGGTCTTCGACTTGCCGCCCTTCTTGTTTCCGCCCATCTGCTGGCTGAGCATGCCGAGAGAACCAAGGACGGTCATGCCGCCCATCATCTTCATCATCATGTTCGTGCCGGGCATGAAGAAGAACCCGACGGAACCCAGCATTCCCAGCATCGGCAACGCGGTCATCAGGCCATTGCCGTTCTTTCCCGCGCGGGCCAGTTCCGGCGGTGGTTCGAGGAAGATCTCCCCCGCCGGCACCTGCGGCGGATGCACCCGCGGCGGCCGCTTGACGACGACTGTGCTCAAAGTCGTGCCCTCCCGTTGACCTACATCTTCACTCAGCTGTCCGACCAGCTGTTCCACACATCTGGAAGTCCCGGAGGAGTCTAGTAGACTCTCGCGCGCGTAGACAGCTCGGTAAGGGTGGCCGGGCCTGCGACGTAGCCGGATAAACGGGAGGGGCATGCTGTGGCTGCCAATGTGATGACAGGGTTCTGCCGAATTACGGTGGTGGCGCCGGACGTGCGGGTGGACGTCGCGCTGCCGGAGGACGTGCCGCTGGCCGAACTGCTGCCGGATGTGCTGCGCATGTCCGACCAGTGGCAGAACGAGGGCGCCCACTCCGGATTCTCGCTGGCCAGGCTCGACGGGGGAGAGCTCGACACCGGCCTTTCGCTCGCGGCGCAGGGGGTGCGCAACGGGGACCTGCTCTACCTGCGCGCCGCGACCGAGACCCTGCCGCCGCCGGTCTACGACGACGTGGTCGACGCGATAGTGCGCACCGTCTCCGACGACAACCGGATGTGGTCCGGTGTGCACTTCCGCCGCCTCGGCCTGGTGGCCGGCGCGCTGGTGCTGGCCATCGGCGCCTGGGTGCTGTGGAGCGCGCAGGACCCGCACGGCATGCCCGCGGCCGTCGCCGGGATCCTCGCCGTGCTGCTGACCATCGCGGGCGGCATCTGCTCGCGCTCCTACAAGGACCACGTCGGCGGCGCCGTGCTCGGCGGCTGCGCGGTGCCCTACGCGTTCCTGGCCGGCCTCGGCGTGCTGCCGCTCTCGCAGACCGCCGGGCTCGGCCGGAGCCACTTCATCGTCGCCTGCGCCGCGGTGCTGATCGTCGCGGTGATCGGCGGCGTGATCCAGGAGGAGCACGACGAGGTCTACGTCGCGGCCGGGATCGCCGCGACCATCGGCGCGCTGGCCGCGGCGGTCGGCCTGGCCACGCACGCGAGCCCGGTCAAGCTCGCCGCGGGCGCCGGCACCGTGGCCATCGCCGCGATCGGCTTCCTGCCCGGGATGTCGATGCGCCTGGTGCGCTTCCCGATGCCCGCGCTGATCGACGGCGCCCCGCAGGTCGGCGGCACCGGCCAGGACCGCCGCGCCCAGCTGCCCGCGGGAAACGACGACCCGGTGGACACCGAGGCGATCGGCCGCCGCACCCGGCGCAGCCACGAACTGCTGACCGGCCTGGTCGCCGCGTGCTCGCTGGTCGCCTCGATCAGCTCGATGGTGCTCGCCTTCAGCGCCCCGCACACCGGCAACGGCGCCTGGGAGCTGGCGATGGCCGGCATCCTCGGCCTGGTCCTGATCTCCCGGTCCCGGCTGCTGCGGCGTACCCCGCAGGTCACCGCGCTGATCGGCGGCGGGGTACTAGCCGAAGCCTTCGAACTGGTCGGCACCAACCGGCACCTGTCCGCCACCGCGCAGCAGACCTGGTACTTCGCCGTGGTGCTGGCCGCCGCGCTGATCCTGCTGCTGGTCGGCTTCGGCCTGCCGGGCCGGACGCTTTCGCCGCGCTGGGCCCGCACCGTGGACCTGCTCGACGCGCTGCTGCTCGCCTCGGTCATCCCGGTGCTGCTCGGCGTGCTCGCGGTCTACAACGAGGTGCAGTCGGTCGGGCATTAGTTTTTGCGCTGGTACGATGGATGCACACTAGGGGTTTAGTCCGTCCTGTGAAAGAGACCAGGTCGGGCCCTCGATATTAAGGAGTCGCGCGTGTCCCTGGACATCGCCACGAAGAAGCAGATCATGACCGAGTACGCGACGGTCGAGGGCGACACCGGCTCCCCGGAGGTCCAGGTCGCGCTGCTCACCAAGCGCATCAACGACCTGACCGAGCACGTCAAGACGCACAAGCACGACCACCACTCGCGGCGTGGCCTGCTGCAGCTCGTCGGCAAGCGCCGCCGGCTGCTCAAGTACCTCGCCGACAAGGACATCGCGCGTTACCGCTCGCTGATCGAGCGACTCGGCCTGCGCCGATAACGCGCTAAGTAACACGGGAGCGGTACCCGGAAGGTTCGGGTGCCGCTCCTAGGCGTACACGGTCCAGCTCAGTCGAGCTCGGTCGGGGTGCGTCATGGAGCGAACACACAGTCGCATGGGTTAGCGTGGCTGTGGATAAAACGAAGAGGAAACGACCGGAACGTACGACGCCGGTGTCCGATCTTCGGTAGTGGCCGTCGGGATCCGAGGCGCGGGAGCACCGTGCCGGGCGGATCGGGCGGCTTCGATCGGAGACCGGTCCTGGTCACCACGAGGTGAGTACGTCGCGTTCCAGCTCACGATTAAGGAGTGAACCCATGGAGGGTTCAGAGGTCGCGACGACCGAAGCGATCATCGACAACGGGCGCTTCGGCACCCGCAAGGTCACATTCGAAACCGGGCGGCTCGCCCGGCAGGCCGCCGGCTCGGCCGTGGCCTACCTGGACGACGAGACCATGATTCTCTCGGCCACCACCTACTCCAAGAACCCCAAGGACCAGCTGGACTTCTTCCCGCTGACCGTGGACGTCGAGGAGCGTATGTACGCCGCCGGGCGCATTCCCGGCTCCTT
>Ga0302314_10002267_pt1 | contig 35784 bp, 31 predicted proteins | sample III_Palsa_N2_3_FD_200533 | JGI IMG/M metagenome (GOLD analysis project Ga0302314, IMG submission 200533) | Peat permafrost microbial communities from Stordalen Mire near Abisko, Sweden - III_Palsa_N2_3 | ecosystem: Environmental > Terrestrial > Soil > Palsa > Peat permafrost | place: Sweden...
CGCCTGCACCTCGAGTCGCTACGAGCCGAGTCATGTCCTGACGGCGATGGGGCTGGACGCGGACGAAGTCGGCGCCACCGTCCGCATCTCCTGGGCGCATAACACCGGGCAGATCCCGTGGGCCGCCATCGTGGACAGGCTGGTCGATCTAAAAATCTAGCCTCTGCGCCGCCAAGGCCTTCATCGCGGTGACGCATCCGATAGGTGTCATCCAGGCATATTGATCCGCCAGCCTCCGACGACGAGCGACCTGCCCATCCGATCAAGCGCGCAGCCACCAACGCAGGTCGCTGGATCAGAACGCGGCGCGCGTAGTCGCGGAATGCAGGTGCCGTAAATTCGTTGTCCTGTCTCCAGGGGTTTCGTTCGGGCGACCCAGGCAGGCGTCCTCTTCCGGAGTTGAGCTGAGTGCTTCGAACATTGGTTCGGAGGAAAAAAATGAGTGAATTCGTTACGAACGAAGAGAAGCTCGTGATGATCAGCAATGGCAGGCGCGCGATGGAGGATGCGGGATACGATCCCGTGCCGGTCGTCCTGCTGCACACGGTGGACGGCGGGCAGGCCTGGCTGCTGGCCGAAATCGATCCAGACGACGGAGACTTGGCCTACGGCCTATGCGACCTCGGCGTCGGCCTCCCTGAGCCCGGGCACGTCCGCCTATCGTGGCTGGCCGAGTTCGCAGGGCCACTGCGGATGTCCGTAGAACGGGATCGGCGGTTCTCCCATGCCGAGGCCAGGACACTGTCGCACTACGCACGGATAGCCGCCGTCGCGGGGAAGATCCTCATATGAATGAATCGGATCGGTGTCGAAGACGCCAACCGCCCGATCCAAGAGGTTAAGAATCGATCATATCAGCCAATGATCGAAATAACGATAATTTTATTTCGATAACCGTTGCGTCTCGATCGAAGTTTCGATATCTTCGCAGAATGGCAAGGCACTCCTCAGTACATCCGTCGGTACGTCGCTTGGTAGACGACGTCTTGGTTCCCGGCTTCCTCGCGACCGGAGGGGCATCAGCGCTCGCCCGGGCGGTCGGCGCCCTCGCCGGCGCGGAGCCGGGGCAACCGCATCCGGCACGAATCGCAGCGCTGCTGTCGGACGACCCTGCGAAGGGTGTGAACGACAGCACGTTCGAACTACTCGGCAGAGCCGGGGCGAAGGCGACCTGGGCCAGTGAGGAAGGCGTCGCCGGACGGCTGATGGAGATCGGCATGGCCGCCGCCCCCCACGCCGCCGCCCATCTTGATCCCGCCGCGATCGCGGAACTGCTGTCGTTTCCTCCAGCTGTCATCCGGGTCGCGCTCGAGAATATCGCCCTTCCACCGGCTAGGACGAACACCCCGGTTGCAACAGCAGACAACGCCGACTGGAGCTATCAGGACGTTGCCGTCGAGCGCGCCATGAGGCTCCTCGCGCGCAAGCCTCATCTCAACGTCGGCCTCGTCCTCCCGACCGGAGCCGGCAAGACCCGGACGGCGCTCAGAATCGTTCTCGAAAGGCTCGCGAAGGCGCCCCCCGGGGCAAGGGCGATCTGGATCGTGCACCGCCACCTTCTACGCGAGCAGGCTCTTCGTGAGCTCGCATCGCTCGTCGCCAAGGCTCCCGCCGGGCTTCCCGACGATGCCGAGGAACTCGTGCGGCGAATCGACTTCGTCATGATCAGCGAGGTGTCCGACATCATCGGGGCCCAAGAGGCGCCTCCTGCTCTCGTCGTCGTAGACGAGGCTCACCACGCGGCGGCACCAAGCTATGCCCCGATCTTCTCGACCGGACGCCGCCACCCCGTTCTGCTCCTTACAGCAACGCCGATCAGGCCCGACGCCAAGCCGATCTTTATCGATGAGATCGCCTTCACGATCACCTACAAGGAGCTCGCCTCCAGGAACGCGATCCTGATCCCGACCTTCGAGCCACTCGAAGTCGACAATCTCGATCTCGCCGGCGACACGATGCGCGTGGTTGCCAAGAGGATCGCGGACGAGACGGCGAGCCGTTTCCGCAAGACGCTCGTCATCACTTCGCGAATCGACCAGGTCGAAGCCCTGACGGAGGCGGTGCGACTCGAAATCGCCTCCCGGATCGACCATCCCCTCGAGGCGGACGACGTCGGCTTCATTCACGGCACCGCAAATTCGCACGGTCTCGACGACGAGACGATGCTGGCGCTCTTCGCGGCGAAGCCGCGGGCGGTTTTAGTATCTGCGCAGATGCTGCTCGAAGGCTTCGACGATCCGACGATCGACTCCGTCGTCATCACCTACCGCACCGAAAGCATGATCAAGCTCATGCAGGCGGCTGGACGGTGCGTCCGCAGGTCGCCCGGGAAGAAGAAGGCCTGGGTGCTACAGGTCGACAACCCATCGCTGGCCTACCGCTTTGACGAACGTTGGCTCTACCAGGAGATCAGCGACCGTGTCCGGCCGGTGCTCGAGGATTTCGAGTATGCGGATGCCGCCAATCTCCACTCGATTGCGAGCGGCCTGATGGAGAGGCACAACGTCAAGCCGTCGGAGCGCGCGCGCGTCCTAGCGGCGATAGGCGCCCTCGAACCGGACGACAATCCGCGACTCATGCTCTTCGGGCTACCGTATTTCGGCAAGGCATCGCAATTTGGAGCTGACGCGCCCTGGGGCGTGTTTCTCGAGACCAGCGGAAACTCCACGGCCTTTCGCAACGCGTTCAACCGCTATTGCGCCATTTCACCCGAACCGCCGGATCCCACGGAGTTCATGCAGGCGCATCGGGAGGCACTTGGTCTAGTCCCCGGCGGATCGCAGCTGGAGCGCGATCTTTTGGCAGTGCTCACCGCGACCTACTTCGCGAGACGCGAAACGGACGGAAAGGGTGGCGCCGCGCAAGCTTCCAGGGGCTATCGATCCAATGGCGCGACTACCTGGTTGAGGTATGTCTCACTCCGCCTCCGGAACCTAGTGCCACAGGCGCTGGCCGACTTCCTCGCCGATTGCCACAATGGCCGCACCATCGCAGCTGCCTTCATCGAAGGTCCTGCCGAGTTAGCCCTCGTCATCAAGGTTCCGATCCCGATCGGCGGCTTCGAGGCAGTCCCGCTTGATCCCAACGCGGCCCGGGCGCTGACGGAGTGGCTCGACTCGCTCGAGAACGTCCTGCGCGCCGTCGAGCCGGACCGGCAGCTGGCGAGCCTAAACAGACTCTTGAGCGAACTGGAGCCTCCGCCGCTGCCGCCGCTCTACCTCTCGCGCTGCGAGGCCATGATCTCCCGCATCGGCCGCGAGCGCCTCACGCTCACCCTCATTGGATCCAAGGAGTAAACGAGATGACCAAGGCCCCCCTCGATTCCGGCGCGCTGCACGATCCGATCGACATTCCGTTCGAGACCATGTTCGTCGACCCGAACAATCCCCGCATCGCGCCCGAGACGCCGCCCGGCTATGCCGACGCGAACACGCTTTTCGACGTCATCTCGCAGGCGGATCTGATCGCCCGGGTCTACGAAGTCTACGAGGCCGAGAAGCTGGAAGCGCAGATTATCGACCAGGGATGGGTCCCAGTCGACCCGATCGTCGTGTGGCGGCATCCTACCGACAAGCGATACATCGTCATCGAGGGGAACACCCGCACATCGGTCCTCACCCGTGTGCGCGAGCGGCTGCCGAAGGAGAAGGAGAAGCTCGCGAAGCTCGAGAAGGGTCGCGGCACCGGGCCCGAGACGCCCGAGATCCGCCGGCAGAGGGGTCTCGTCGAGAAAATCGAGAGCCTCATCGCCGAGACCGCCAAGATCCGGGTGCTTCCCATCCGAGCCGCGAACACGGAAGAACTGGCCACCGCGCTGCCGCGGCTCCACGGCGTGCGCCACGTCGCCGCCGCGAAGCCGTGGGGACCGCACGCCGTCGGCCTCTACATCCGCCTGCTCTATCAGGAGCGGTTCGAGGTGGCCTATCCCGGCGAGGCCCTTCGGATCGACGATGTCACCATCCAGGAGGTATCGTCGATGCTTCCGCGGAAGCCTGACGAGATCAGGAAAAACATCCAAGCGGCGTCTGCTTTCGCCCACTTCCGCCTCAACTACGAGGACGAGGCGGCGAAGGTAGGAAACACGATCGAGCCCTCGGATCAATATTTCTTCGGCCAGATCCTGGACAACAAGGTCGCGCGAGATGCGTTCGAATTCGGTCCCACCGACCTCAATCTGTCCGAAACATCGGAGGCGGCTCTGTTCGAGTGGGTCTTCAGCAAGAAGCGCGATCGCCGCAAGAAGGACGACGATGACGACATCAATGTCTTCCAGAAGGCGGAGGACATGCGCGTATGGCAGCGGATCGCCAATTATGACGCGAAAACCGGGGTCACCAACTTTCACAAGCAGCTGAACGTGGACGAGCCAACGGACGCGCCACCGATCCGCGTCCTAGAGGCTAGGAAGAATCTTCATCGGCAGGTCAATACGCCGCTGCGCACGCTGGAGGAGCTGCTGGAGGCGTTACGCACGCTGCCGGGCCAGACGATTACCGATCAGGCGGCGCACCTGCGCCCGATGCTCGTTGAGACCGACCGGGAGGTGAAGCGCTACATCGCGATGATCGACGCCGCCCAGGAGGTCGACGAGGGTGACCTGGGCTGATGGCGCTGCGCCGGACGTAGGATGAAGTAGAAGCTCATGGGCAAGATCTACGGCGGACGTTGGGAGACGGTGAGCGACTTGGGCCATGGCGGCCAGTCTTTCGTCTTTCGTGCTATTGACAGGAGCGGGCAGCTTCCGGGCGAATATGCTTTGAAATGGGTCAAGAGCCCGAAGCGTCATCTCCGGTTTCGCTCGGAGGTCGAAGCGATCAAGACGCTGAGCCATCCGAACGTGATCCGCCTGATCGATCATTCGGCCCTCGACGGTCCTGAACCTCATGACACCGCGCGCCAGTATCTTGTGATGCCGATCGCAACCGCGGGCGATCTGAGCCAGCGGAGCCGTCTTTCGCTCTATCCTCAATCGTTGGATGCGATCCTGGTCGTGGCCGAGCAGCTCGCGTCGGCGCTCTCCGCAGCCCATGACGCGCAGATCGTCCACCGCGACGTCAAACCACAGAACGTCTTGTTCACCGGGAACGGCCACGAGGTATGGCTGGCAGACTTCGGTATCTGCCTGCTGAGGACCTTCGAACGAGCGACCGATACCGGCGAAGTGGTGGGACCGCGGGCGTTCATGGCACCAGAGCTCGAGGACGGCGGGCAACTGGAAGTCTCCGACGCCGCCGACGTCTATTCCCTCGGCAAGGTCATCTTCTACATGCTTTCGGGTGGGGGTGTGCTCGCACGAGAACGGCTTGATGACGCCCGCTGGAATGGAACGTTCGCAGCCAGCGAGCGGCACAGGCTCCTCAAGATCCTCCTCCGGCGGATGATATGCGCGCTTCCCGATCGGATATCATCGATGGCCGAAGTCAGCCTCGAGATCGCACGGCTCAAGACATGGGAGGAGCTGGCCCGCCAGCTTCCCGTCTCGTCGTCGACGCTCGCTGCCTTCGATCGTCTTCGCGACGCCGGCGATCGCAAAATCCAGACGATCAAGACCAACGCCGACGCACGCATGCAGGAACGACGGAACCTAGAAATCGTCGTCGGAACGATCGAAGCATGGCTCGATCGGACGCTCGGCGCGATCGCCGCGATAAGCGCCACCGCGATGGAACTCATTGCGACCATTCCGACCCTCACCGACAAGGATCGACCCTACATTTCAGCCGGACGCGACGGCTCGATAAACATCATCTCCGCGCGAGACATCGTCCTGCGCGTCGGGGGAGAGCGCCATGGGCGGGAGCACGTGCTCCGCTTCCTGCTTGGCGTCCATGGGCGGATGAAGTTCGTTTCCGGGGATGCGGTCGCTCCCGAGCCGGCCCAGGACAAGACCCTCTCCCTGATCCCGCAGTACCTGCAGAGAAGCCAGGATGGATCGCGCATCACTCCGGGGTTCATCGGCTTTCTCACGCCGGAGAAGCGGCTGGACCCAACACCGTCAATCGGGCGTGGACCTGCCGGCAGACAGGCCCTCCGGCAATCCCAGGCACGGGTCACCAAGGAATTCCTTCACGGTTTTTCCCTTTCCAAGGAGTTCAAGATTTCCGAATTTCCTGCGGTGGAAGCCGGTCTGGGCGAGTGCATGGACGAGGCCCTGAGGCTGCTGATCACCTACGTCGAGTCCGGTGCCGACGTCATCGGTTAAACGCGCGTCAACTCAGAAATAAAGACCCGAAAACAGCGAAGGCCACCGCGATGGCGACAAGACCCAAAATGGACGCGCCTCTGCTTCGAGATCTGGTGGAGAGCCGGATCGAATCGATCGACGTTGAATACAAGCGCTGGATGCCTCTGGTCGAACCGATCGAGCGGGCTAAGATCGCCCGCCACATCTGCGCTCTTTCGAACGCAGGCGGCGGATACCTCATCTTCGGATTCGAAGATGACGGTGCGGCCAGCATCTTGGCGCCTGACGATCTGACCCCCTACAACCAGGACGCGATCAACGGCATTGCCGATCGCTACCTCGTACCCGCCCCGCACTGCGAGGTGCATACCGTGGAAGCCGCGTCCGGCCAGCGACATCCGGTAATCCGCGTGCCGGCCCACGGAGAACAACCGGTCTGCGCGAAGCGCGACGGGCCGCCGGACGACAGGGGGCGCCCGCAGGGCATCGTGAGGGGGGTGCACTATGTGCGGACAGCGGGACCAAAATCCGAACCCATCATCACGCCCGAACTCTGGGGTCCGGTCATAAGGCGTTGCGTCTTTTCGGAGCGCACATCGCTGCTAACGTCCATCGGGCAGCTCTTCGGCGGGTCGCAGCCTGCGCCCCCGGGGCCTGAAGTGAGCACCCACCTGATCGACGACCTGTTGTCGGACTGGACGTCCACACAATGCCCGGCTTGGCCGGTATCCATCGCCGATAACAGGGTCGCGTTCGCCTTCCGGCTTCTTGGAAACGACCGACTTCCACTGACCTCGATACCGATCGATCAACTTCTAACGGCGATCCGATCGGCGTCCCAAAGCTCTTCCGACGACGTCCGCGACGGCGGCACCAGCTTCGAATCGCGATGGAAACCGGACAAGCGACCCTTCGTGACCGTGGTCGGGCCGGATGAGGCCTACGAGGCACGTCTTATCCCGGATGAAGGCGATCGCTACAGCGTCCCCGCGATCTGGCGCGTCACCGCGACCGGCAGCGGTGCCGAGGTGATGGCCTTCTCGGAAGACAACGAATGGATACGGGCAGCAGTGGAGGAGCGATCGAGCCGCCGTTGGCCGGCCGGGAAACGTTTCTCGCCGATCTTCCAGATTCAACACATTGCGCAGCGGCTGGCATTCGTGGCTCGGCTCGCTCGATCGTTTCCCCTCGCCTCCCTGTGCGACGTCAGCTTCGACTTCGCGGGTCTGGACGGCAGGGTCCTTGGCGACCCGTTCGCCGGTACTTACTCCAGCCTCGACAGGGTGAGCCGTGTGGATAAGCGCGTCGCAAGCAATGTCGTCGAGACAGCGTCCCTGCTCGCGGACCTGCCGAGCGCTACTGCGGCTCTTGCCGGACGCATCACATTATTGTTCGACGGTTGGACGACCAACGCCGATGGCGTGCGCAACGCGATACAGCGAACATCCTAGGAGCGAGCATCAGGCTGTCGCTCGTTTTTCGGCGCCTGACCCGTTTGCGGACTGAAAGCCACATTCGCGCGCCGTCGCATGCATCGTGGATCTTCATCCACCCAAGATCACGCGAAGCGTCTCGCATCATTCGATCCGGACGGCCGCCAAGCGGCCGGATCGCTGGCAACCGGACTCCGCATGCATTATGTAGGTCCGGCATGGATATGTTCGCCCCCATTCCGGAAACGTCCGCGCTGCAGCGCGGACGCGGCAGGACCGCGGCCACGGCCGCAGCGCTGCGGCGCGCGAGCACGATCAGCTTCTACGACGACAATGCCGACGACTACGCGGCGACGACGATGGCGATCGATACGGCCGAGAGGATCGCGCGGTTCGCCGCCCTGCTGCCGCGCGGCGGACGCGTCCTCGACGCCGGCTGCGGCGCCGGCCGAGACCTGATCGGCTTCGGGGCTGCGGGCTTGCGGCCGGAGGGTCTCGACATCTCGCCCAGCCTCGCCGCGATCGCACGACGCAACTCGAAGATGCCGGTGAAGGTCGGCGATCTGCGCGACCCGCCCTTCGCGCCGAACACGTTCGACGGCATCTGGGCGATGGCCTCGCTGCTGCATCTCGAGCCGGGCGAGGTCCGCGACGCTCTCGGCCGGCTCGGAGAGCTGCTGGTTCCGGGTGGCGTCCTCTTCGCGTCCGTCAAACGCGGCGGAGGGTTCGCGCGCGACGACGACGGACGGTGGTTCGCCCTCCACGACGAGGCCGGCTGGACGAAGCACCTGCAAGCCGCGGGCCTTGACGTGATCGAAATCGTCGGCGAGCCTCCGGCCTCGGACGCCGGCACCGGCAGCGTAGCGCCCGGATGGATCTCCAGCCTGGCGCGACGACCGAAGTGAGAAGCGCAGCGCGCGTGATCGCAATGCCGGCGTTCCTCATCATCGCGGCTGGCGCAGCGATCGCCGCACCGATGCCAAACCACGGCAACATCGCGGCGAAGGACCAGCCGGCCATGGTCTCGACGGGACCAGCAGACGCCACGCCCGCCATCATCTCCCCTACAACCGCGCCAGCGCCCGCATCTTCGACCTCGCCCGCCTGGCTCCCCCTGATCTCCGCCATATCCGGTCTGATCGGCGCGTTCATCGGCGGATACTTCGCGACGAGGAACGCGAAGGCCGCCATCGTGCAGAAGACCAACGAGCTGGAGATAGCGTCGATCGACGAACGGCTAGGCAACTTCGTCGCACCCTTCGAGCAGCTCAGCGCCGAGAACCTGAAGCTTTCGCGCGAACTCAAGCGGCGACACGGAGGCGAGGCCTTCCGCACCCTGCCGGCGCTTCTGGACCCGGAATGGAAGCAGACGCTCTCATCCGGCGACCGCGCCCTCGTCGATGCGCTGGTGGAGAACGGGACGACGCTGCGCCGGATGATCCTCGACCACGGCGGTGCCGTCTCGCCCGCCATACGCGACCACATGGCGGCCGCCAGCATGCACTTCAGGATGCTTTCGCTCGCATATCAGGGCAGCCTGGACCCGGATCCCGCCTGGTATGCGGCCTATGTCTACCCCCGCCAGCTCGACGGTGTGCTCTCCCTCGAACGGGATCGTCTCGAGGCGCGCCGCGAACTCCTGCGGATCAAGCCGGATGTCCCGCATTCCGCGATCGGGGACCTCACGATCCCGGACGGACTGAAACTGCCGCCCCCTCCAGCCGCCGCGTAGTCGGGAAGATCCGCAGCACCCGCCGCGGCGCGGTCTTTCAACAGGGGTCATAAAGCCAAGCCTCGCCTCCGTGATGCGCCGGCCGACGGAAACAGGCAGGTCGTCAACGCCATCGCGTGTTCGGTGTGAAGGTTCGAGAGTGGAAAAAGTCCGCTCGCCTTCCGGCAACGCGCGGAGCTGAGAATGCAAGAGACCAACGAGACGCGGACTGCGCGGCACCGGCTGCAGGAGCTTTCCTGTTCCGACCCGGCCGCGGTGGCGAACATATCAAGTCATGTGGCGGGACTGTCGATGCTGCTCACGGGCAGGCGGGGCCGGGAACGCGATTCCGCCGAACCGAACATCCAGGCCGGCTTCCGCCTCACAGCCGCCGAGCGGGACATCCTGAGCGCGGCCGCCGTGCGGCTCCGAATGGACGTGGTGCACCTGACGTTCGATGTCGACGATCCCGCCGGGCCGCCAATAGGCATCGTGGTCATCCGTTCGGAGGGCGACGAGGTCGCATGCTATCCCCGTTGCGCCCTCTGGTCACCCACCGGAGCCGGCCGTGTCGTGATCGTCCCGCTCAACGACGGTCCGCCCAGCCACTTCGTGCTCCGTCGCGGAAAGCCCATGGTCAAGGTCGCGGGATGGCCGGCCCGGTCACTCGATGCCGGCCTCCGACGCGGGGGCAACGCGCTCTTCAGGCATGCATCGGCGCAGAAGCTGCGCAACGCCCACGTCGGCATGTTCCGCGAAATCGTCTGCTTCAACGGGCCGGGCGATTGGAGCGTCCGGACCGACAGGATCGCCGCCTGAGGCCCGCCACCGCCGTCACCCCGTATATCATGACCAGCGAAACCCGCCGGAGAACGACCAGCGTCGTTCCCGGCGCAGGGGCAGAGCATCTGACCGAACGGATCAGCTGCAGAGCAGCGGAGAGAGGAAAAGCGAGGCGGACCACGTCTCTCACGAGCGGACCGCATCGGGATGCTGGACGACAATGACCGCGTCGCGGCGTCTTGAGACGCTTGGGATCATGCCGCGCCACGTCACTCTTGATCTCGGTTTAGAAGAGCAGGACGAACTCGGCCACATTCCGTGGCTCGGCACGCGCGCTGAACCCGCGCAGGGCTTGCCCGCATCCGGTGTCGATGCTGCACCAACGCCTCGCCGCGAGCGTCCTGCATTGCGGCTCGTCGCCGGCTGACCGCGTATAGTCCTAGAGGTCCGGCGAGGCGCCGGGCCTCTCGCCCTTCGCTGCGCGCGAACCGACGACAAGACCAGCGATCACGGCGAGCCCAAACAGCGCCAACCCCTGGCGGGCTTGGCCGTGTCCCGCGCTCATACCATTCGAAAAGGAAGGCATACCACCATGACGCAACGTCTCACGATCATCGCCCTCGTTACACTTGGCTTGTGCACTCCCGTCCTGGTTCGTGCCGCCCCGTACCATCCAGCGGTGGGCGCCGGAACGGCCCTGACAGCCGCAACCGACGCAGCAGCCGCAGCAGCCGCACCTGGCACAGCAAGCGCAGCAGGCGCAGCTGGCGCGGTCGCATCCGCCGGCTCCGGCCGGGTCCGCCGGTCCGTCGAGACTGAAGGCGGCCGCGACAGCGCCAATTCCTGCAATTGCGCCTATCATCATCGTAGCGAAGAAGGTTTCGAACTGCAGCTCCAAGCCAGCTCGAGCGATCCCCTTACTCTCGCAGGCTATGTTCAGGTTCTCGACGTCGCTATTGGACGTCACCCCTGGATGTCCGGGGTTATCGCCGCCGAGCTTCTCATCCTGGGTTTTGGTCTGTGGTGGATGTGCTTCGGCGACAGCTGGCTCCGAAGGATCGCCGGCATCATAGCCGCGGCATATGGCATCTTTACCGTGACGATATGCGTAGGTTTCGTCGCCCACAGCATAAATCGATCCGAAGCTCGCTATGCTGACCGCGCCTCCGATGATCACCGCGACGCGCTTCTGCCAGCTACTCCACTTGCGAGCCACCCTCATTCCCCTATCGCATCAATGCCCTGAACGGCGCGAACCGCTCTGCTCGCAATCCACTAATGCTGCGTAAAAGCGGCTGATGGGCTTTGACGTCGATGACCGAGCTGTATCTGTAATTTTTCTATCGCTGTAGTCGCCTGAGGCCCGCCGCCTCGGTCACCCCGTATAGCATGATCAGCGAAAACCGCCGGAGATCGACCGGCGTCGTCTCCGGCCAAGGCAGGACAGTTGATCCAGCAGATCAGCTGCAGAGCAACGGAGAGGGGAAAAGCGAGGCCGGCCCGGCCCGCGGCTCCGCCGTACTGCCATGGAGTTAAGAAATGATGAACATCGCGAATAGATCAGTCACGCCATGGACGGTCCAGCAGGACCTGCGCGAGCTGCGGAAGCGCTACGGCGCCCAGGACTGGCTCACCGTCGTCGGCGGCGTGACCGCCGAAGCCTATCGCCTGGCAGGCTTCACCGGGACCGAATTCGCCGAACTCCTGCGCGGCGAGATGGCCCAGCGCGGGCGCCTCCTGATCCACCTGCGCAAGAAGGCGAACATGAAGCTCAGGAAGGGTTTCGACGGACAGTCGGGCGGCGTTACCGACGAGAACGGCTTCGTGAATCTCCACCTGCATTTTTCCACCGGATACTACACCGACGCGGAAATCGATCCGACGATCCGGACCTCGGCGAAGCTGCGGTCCTCGCTTCTGGTCGCCGGCGGCCTCAACAGACCGATAGGCCAGTTGGGCCTCGGGGAGATGCCTCGCTGTCTCGAGCTCGGCGGTGGACGGGTCGACAGGATCTCCCACGAACGCGGCGCCTGGGGAGGCTCGACGACGATGATCGCGACGCGACGGCTCGAGACGCTCGCCATCATGCCCGCACACGTCGCGCGCGAACTCGGCATCGACGAGCAGGAGGCACTCGGCCACATCCCGTGGCTCGGAACGCGCGCGGAACCGGCGCACTCGCTCCGCGAACGTCCCCTGGCCGCGCCCGCCACGGTCGCGGCGGCGGGCGCCGCGGCCGCACCCCGCCCACGTCCCGCTCTGCGGCTCGTCTAGTCGACGCCAGGGCGTCGGAACGGCGCGGCGTCACGTCCGGGAAGGGGAAACCCTTCCCGGTTCGGCCCCGTCCCGGCCCGCTTCGCCTCGAAGCGATCCTTGGGTCGCTTTTCTGAGCAGGTCCGCGCAAACATCGGCGCCGCCATTGCTATCCATCCACACGTTCGCTGCCGCGAGATCGGTCAGCGAGTCAGGCGTGACCACGTCCCACCCGGCATCGTTCAGGACAGCGGTGAGCACATCCCGGGGCCGGACGTCTGGAAGTCCGGCGGGAAGGCAGTCAGGCGGGAGATCCAGGCGCATCAACTCGTCGAACCACACGGCGCGCCGCTGCCGCACATGCGGATTGTTCAGCTTTCGCAGATCAAGAAGGGCGAGCGCCATCACTCGCGCGTCACGGTCGCGGTCGAGCAGGAAGAGCCTTTCCAGCCGATCGGCCTCCCTCCGACTAAAGCGCACCGAAGCCATCGTCGATCTATCCCACGTACAGAGGAAGGGCCGCCGGACCTGCGTCCGACGGCCCAGTCAGTCGTTCAGGCCGATCAATACAGAGCGGCGTCGCTATTGGCGATATCGGAGGCCTCGTCGTAGAGATAGTCGGACTTGGCCAGCTCCTCCCGCGTGCGAACCCAGCCGTAGCGCATCTTCACCTTCTCGATGCCCGTCCCGAGCACGATCGAGGCCAGGCGCCAGCGATCCTCCGTCGGATGGTTGCGGATGATGTGCGTCGCGATGATGTTGCGGACGGGGTGCGGACCGAAGGCGCGGACGCCGCGCATACCGGTGCCGTACCGCGGATTGTAGACACACCATTTCCGCGTGAAGGCCATCACCAGATAGTTGAAACCGCCCTCGGTCCATTTCGTCTTGCCCTTTCTCGGGGGGAAGAGGAGGTCGGTCTCGCCACCCGAGATAAGCAGCGGGCGGCACTTCGTCAGATAGTGGTCCATGACCTCGTTGAAGCTGCCCCAGTTGCCCAAGGTACGTTCGTAGTCACGGCGGTTCCACGACGGGCCGAACAATTCGGTGCTCCAACCGTTCTTGAAGTGCTCGGCCCCGACGATGATCTCGTATCCGTCCGCCAGCCGGCGCACATTTCCGGTGCCATCCGCACGCCACGTCAGATCGCGCGTGGTCTCCGAACGGAACACCACCAGCAGCAGGACGAGAAAGGCGAGTGCGCCCTGGACATCCTTTGCATGTAGGACCGGCGACGTCTCGATCGGACGGGCGTTGTCGAGCGCATCGCGGACCATCCGCAGGCCCACCGCGATCGGGAACGGGTGGCGCAGGATCGGCATCACCAGATCCGCGGGATTGCGCATGAGCTTGTAGGATTGCGCGAACCGCGCGCCCGTCGAGCGGATGTGGGCACAGCTGGTAGCTGCCGCCCCCCGCCAGCCGTCCTCGGTCACGAGCTTGCGAACGAGGTCCTCAGGCATCACGGCATGGATCGGACAGGTTTCGTCGTCGACGACATCGATTCCGTTCTTGGCCGCCCGGATGAAGGGCATGCGGAAGGTCCTCGGGTCGGGCTGCGGACGCGTGACCATGCTCCACGACTGCGTGAGCCACCCGTACACCGGATCGACGAGGTTCGAGAAGAACATGAGCAGCATCTTCTCGGTCGCGGTGATCTTGGGTCCGATAGCCTTGCCGTCGACCTCGATGTCGGCGGCACGCAGGACGCGCCACGCGATGTAGCGCAGCACCAGGCGGTGGTTCAGGATCAGCGAGAAGCTGATCTGCGACGCCTCGATGCCCGCCCCGCCGGCCTCGATCGGAAGCATCAGCCACCGGACGAAGATGGACAACTGGATGTTATGGAGCTTGACGGTGCCGTCGCTGCGCCATTCGGACTTGGGATTGCGAAGGCGCCCGTCGTCGATCATTCCGGTCATGAAGCCGACGAGGTCGGCGAGCTCATTCCAGATCGGGCTCGTCGGATCCGGCTCGGGCAGGTTGTAGCCGTTCGTCATGGCAACCCGCTGGCGCGCACGGTGCGCCGTGTCGCGGCCGAACACCCGGTCGTGCGCCTCCTCGACATGGGTGCGGAGGCGGTCCTCCGACCAGGTCGGGGCATCCGGGTGCATATAGCGCCAGAGACCCGCGAGCGGCACGACGCGACCGTCGGTCAGGGTGATCTCCTTGCGCCCGCCGTACATCGTGCGGCTGTTGCGGGTCTTGGGCAGACGCTTCGACAAGGTGCCCGGAACCATGCCCAGCGCCGCCTCGATCAAAGCGACGAGATAGAAGTTCTGGTACGTCGGCAGCGAAACACCCTGGCGCCAGGCATGGATCAGCTGCTTGCGCGAGCCGATATCCTCCGCGACCTGCGGGGCATTCTTGCCGGCGGCGATCATGCCCGCATCGAGCGCACCCGAGAACGACGCCGGGTAGTCGGTGGCGGCCGCCAGCGCGAGCGCCACCCGCGACCAGCGCGCCATCGAACTGTCGTAGGCGGCATTACCCTTCACCGAACTGGTGTGGCCTGCATCGACGAGCGACTTGTAATCGCCGCGCGCGAAATCCGCCGCCGCATCGTCACCCACCTGCCGGTCGGCGACCTTCATGAATCGGTTCACCATCGAGACCTGGTTCGCGATCCACGCCTCCTCCAGAGCGCTGTTGGGCTCGGATTGCGGATGATCGGTACGGTACTCCTGACGCAGGAGGGGCAGGCCATCCGTCTTGATACGCTCGTACGTCACGACGCGCGGATCCAGGCGGGTGAGGTGCACCGGCTTCAGGCGGACCTTGCGGATGACCTCCGCGAGATCGTGACGGAAGATCTCGTTGCACTTGAGCCACTCGCGCATGCGCTGATCGGCGATGTCCGCCTGGTCGAACAGCCAGTCCATGTCGATCTTGTTGGCGCGCTGTGCGCTCGCGGGGATGGGCTTCCCAGTGCGCGCCAGCTCTTTCAAGACCCCTCTCGCCTTCTTCATCGCCGTGATGCGTTCGGCGCGCGAAGGCTCATCCGGATCGTAGAACGGCTCGCCCACCTTCAGGCGACCCTGCTTCACGCGATCAGCGAGCTCTCGCTTGACCATCGAGAGATGGCGGATCGTCGAAAAGGCGACGCCCATGCGCTTGGCGAAGCCCGCGCCCGAGGCACGCCAGTCGTTGAGCCCGACGCGCGGGACCGCTTCGCCATTCGCCTCCATCTCGTCCATGGTCTTGCGTGCGAGACCGACGATGCTGTCCGCGCGGGGCCCACCCCGCACGTGGGCGCTGGACTGCATATCCTCGAGACCGAACAGCGGCGCGACGACATTGACGTCCTCGCGCAGCCCGCGGTCCAAGGTGAAGTCGTGGTAGTTCAGGTCGAACTTCGACAGCGTCACGCGCAAGTGGAACTTGTGGCCGCCACGCGGCAGCGCCTCCCCACCTTTATCATGGAATTCCAGGAGACCGGTTAGCAGCTTGATACTGAACGGCGATCGGGCCCGTCCGAGGCGTTCGACGATCGTTGCGCGGCGCGCATCCAGGCGGGCGCGTTCGGCGCCGTCCTCCGTCTGCTGCTCCGCCTCGCGCGCAGCGGCGCCAATCGCGCCGTTCGCCGCGACGGCGTCCGCCACCGTTTCCATCGACGCGGGTCGGACACCGGAATCGGCATCGAGGGTGGTCAGCACGATCTGCGATGCGCCGTCGTACAGCTTGGTCTTCATCATGTTCATTGGTCGTCTCCATTCCATGCCCGACGATCGGGCTTGGCCGGATACGATAATATCCCGAGAAGCGAATTGGTTGCGAGGGAAAAATCCGCAGCGTCGGCCGCTGTGTCGGATGCGGACGAAAACCGAGACGTGATTGGGGCATCCGACACGGTGCATGAGCCACCCCAGAAGCCTAACCGGAAGCAACTCATGCTGCGGATGGGGGGGCGCGGAAGATGAGACCATTCTACCGTGGGTTAGCCGGTGATGGCGGTTGGCGAATGATCGCGAACAGGTAAGACTGATGCTACCCCACAGCATGATTTTCATGAACAAGCGGGCGCATTTGCTCGTTTAGAGCCCAGATGCATTTTCCGCGGGGTCGAAGCTCGGAGAGGGCTGCATGAGAGCTCAGCAAACGGTCTGGAAAAGGCCTGATGAGGCCTCGCAGCGGGAACTCTGTGGCGAAAATGACACGGTCGCTACCGGCCATTCCACCGGGCATTGTGGTCCGCCAATGTCGATTCGCGGCCCATCGACGCCCGACTCGAATCGCGATTCGCAGCGACGGAGGGCGTCATCGGCTCAGGATCGGGATCGCTTGCGCGACGACATTCCCGGCGCGATCGACGGACAGACGCGAGCGTATCGGCAGCCGTCGCAGCTGGTCTCCACGCAGAACGCGAACGGGTTGCCCGACGGCGCCGCATCGCCGCTCGCGCCCTCGCGACGCAGCTCGTACAATCGACTGATCTGGCCGTAGAGGCGCCGGCGCGTCACGGGCGCTTCAGGCTCCAGCAGTCCGGATGTGACGAGCCACCTCCCTACCCGCTCTGGCGAATAGTCGGCTCCGACACCGCCCCTAAGCGCCACCTCGAACATCAGCTGAAGAAGCGACAGGCAGCCGCCTTCCTCCGGCATGCAGGCAGCGAGCGCTTCTTCCATGAGCCTCCCGTCCCCGACCTCGGACTGGACCGGCCGGGCGTCATGATCCGCCATGATGGCGATCCCGTCGGATCGTACGACGTCACTGGCGGCCGGCGGCGGGCAGCGGCCGATCAGGGCATCGATGGCCTCCCGGGCGGCCGCGCCTAAGCCATCCATCCACGGGTTGCCGACGGCCGACATCGACCAGGTGTAGAGGTCATCGAGCAGCAGCTGGACCCCGTCGATGGAGCGCGGCGCAGAGACCGCAGCATCGACCTGCACCCGATGCTCGATCCCCGCCAGGAGCGCCGCGCCGAAGCGTTCGGCAAAGACGGCCCGCGCACCGAAGATCGACGCATCTGTCTGGAGGCCGGCCATGGGGCCGACGCTGCTTGCTATGAGGAAGCGGCCGATCTCGGTCGGCCCGCTGGGACCGGCGAGTGGGCCGGGCTCGTCCAGTAGCAGGGCGCCGCCACTGCTGGCCGCGATGCGCTCCAGCATCGCGGATCGGCACCGACCCACGACGCACCCGACATGGGACAACGCCGCCATCCCCCGCATCAGCCGCGATCGCGTAGCCGGATCGCCGCCGGCGAATACCGGCACCCTGATCGCATCGAAGCCAAGACAGACGTGGCTCAGCAGAACGAAAGCCGCGGCGACGTCCACCCTCGCGGCGGCAAGCCCGGTGGACGACGCCAGCGCCGACGCCACCGCCCCGAAGAGTCTTTCGGCTTCCGCCCCGGGATCCACCGTCGGTCCGCGGACCAGAAAGCCCGTCGCTGATCGAAGCGTCCACCTGCTGACGCAATGGGGGCGCGGAACCGCGGCCAGTCGCGTCCCATCGGAGAGTGAGACTATCCTGTCGGCGTGTGGCGTCCCCGGCGGCGCTGGCACCTGAAGGACATCGAGCATGACCGCGTCGGACCGGACGACGACGTTCCTGTAACGCTGGCGGTCGGGCGGAGCGCCGGGTGACGATCCATCCTGAAACTCCTCGATCCTCAAAACTCGCATCATCCGCGCGTCCTCATCGAGACCGTGCAGCGCGACAGGTCGCGCATCGCGTCTTCGGACGTCATCCGCCGTCCCGGCGAAGCGGTTTATCGGAGGCGCGTGATCGACCGCGTCGGTGAGATCGCGAACATCGAAGCCTTCAGCCGCCTCGAGCCGATCCCGCCATGTCCCGGACGAAGGCAACGCCACCCGCATGCGCTCTCCGACGGCGTTCCGGAGAACGGACAGGAGTGGCGCCTCTTCGAACGGGTCATCCACCAAGGCGGTGATCTTGGGGAATGCGCTCCAATGGGAGGCGTCCTGCCACTCGATCGGAAAACGTCCCGAGAAGATCGGCGCCACCGCCACGAAGGGTGCCAGCCCGCGTCCGTCGAGCACCTGCTCGAGGCGCCACAGATCGGGCAGGCTCGGGAGCACCAGAAGATGAACACCGCTTTGCGCGGCGTCGGACCAATGCGCGCCGCCGGATCCGCTATTTCGCGCACTACTCACGCGCCTTTCGAATAAGCGGACCTCGCCATCCCGACGGCGGACGGGATGAACGATGACGAGCTCATCGCCATCCTCGGACATCAGTCCGATCCCCAGCCGGCGCGCGAACGGGAAGCCGATCCCGAGGGATGTCAGCCAGGCGATGCCCGTCTCCGAGGCGCCGAGCCGAGAGACCGCGCGGTCGATGCGCCGGCCATCCATCGCGCCCGTCAGCGCCATCCCGCCCTCCCAGTCGGCCCGAACAATCCGACACATCGCTCCGGAACGGCGTTTCTCGCCGGCTCCTGCGTGAGGGAGGTCAATATGCGGAGGCCTGCCCATACCGGAGGTTGACCGTAGGCGTCGCCGACGCCACTCCCCTCTCCATGGCCAAGACCGGAATTCGACTTACCTACGGACAGGTGGAGACGATGATCGCCACCATGTTCAGCGTCGTGCCCGAGCACGAACCAAAGCTCGTCGCCCGGTTCAAGCTGCTGCGCCGACTCGGGTTCCCGACCGGCGTGAACATCAAACGCGGTGGCAGCTTCGCCTACGACCTCGATGCGACGACGGGCAGCATGCTCGCCTTCGCTCTGATGAACGCGATGGTCACGCCGATGCAAGCCGTCGCCATCCTTGTCGCGTCCCAGCGCATCCTCGCCGAAGAGGTGCGCGCCATCCTCGCCCGGATAGGAGCCGGGGACAGCCCGATAGATCTCGATAAGCGCCCCGCCGACGGCAGGCTGCTCGTGATCACCGCCGCCGCGCTCGCGCATTGGAAGGTCGGTGGGCACGGCGATCAGCCTGCGGACGCATCCGACGGCACCGCGAAGCTGGAGATCATGAGGCCCGACGATCTCGCGGACCGGATCAACGTGTCGACACCGGCCAATATTGCCCCGGCGCAGATCGTCATCGACTTCCACGGGATCATCGCCTGGACGGCGAACGCCATGCTCAAGGCCAGCTGGGCCACAGCCGCGCAGATGCAGGCGGAGATCGAGCGGCCCACTGCCTGAGCGGATGCCGTTTACGCATCCGCGGCCGTGCGCTTGGAGGGACGGCCCCAAGTCATGACGAGCAATTGGGTGATCTGAAGGAAGGAGGGGAAAAACTCTCCTTTCGGATCCATCCAAGGAATGGAAATGCACATCAGAATAGTGGTTCGGACCGCGGATCCCGCGGGCGCCGCCGCTTTCGCGCGCGCGCTCGGCATCGAAATCGACGAGCCCAATCGTCCCAACCCGGACAGGTGGCATCGCAGGATGCGGATCTCGCTGGTGATCGCCGGAACGGAGGACGGCGAGCCCGGCATCCACATAGGACCCGACGATTTCGACGAAGCCGTTGCCGGCATCGCGGACCTCGTCGGTCCCAGCGGGCTCAGCATCTCTGCAGACGGACGGACGGCCGTCGTCGATAGTCCGACCGGCCACTCCTTCGTCCTCGAGCGCGACGCGCCCGTCGCGGAGACGTACGACCTCGATGATGTCGGAAGCCAATTCAGGATCATGCCGATCTTCAGATGGCACAGGGAGCGCATCGCGGCCGCGCTCGCGGATCTCGGCCTCACGAACCCCAGGCTTGCCGGGCAGCATCTCGGACGGATTCCGCGGCGAAACACCTGGATGCTGGTCGTGGATGGGCCGGTCGGGACGGACGTGACGTCCATCGACAGGTTGCTCGCCGAGCTCAGCGACGGCTTCGACGACGTCACCGTCCGGCTTTCCTCCTCGATCGCCCCCGAGCACCTCGCCGAGATCGACCGGAAGGCATTCGACGTCTGATCGACCACGCACGCTGGTGGTCCCGCGCACAAGCCTAGGCCGTGCGACCGGCGACGACGCGCCACGCGACGGGATATGCTTCAGCGATGCGTATTGCGGATCGGAAGCTCGCCGTCCTACAATGTACCCGTGCCCGACGACGCCAAGAACCCCGAACCGGATCCGTTCGCGAAATCGGTCGGGAACCGCATCCAGCAGATCATGACCGACGAACATGTCAGCCAGGCGGACATGGCGTCGAGACTCGGCGTATCCCCCGCCTACGTCTGGCGCGTGGTCGATGGTCGTCAGAATCTGAGTCTTCGGCTGCTCGGCCGCATCTGCCTCGCGCTCGGGCGGACGCCGTCCGAGCTTTTCTCGGGCATCGCGGTGCCGCCCTCGATTGCGGGCAACCGCCCCTACGCGAGAAGGGACGCCACGACCGTCGATGCCAAGACCGCAGGCAAATAGCGCGGGGTGTCGCAAGTCTGGCGATCGCTCGTCCATGAACGCCGTCAGCCCTTCTGGCGCGCGCGCCCGACCAGCGCGGCGTCGAACGGTAGGCCCACCTGGATCCTCGTCCCGTCGGGACCGGTCTGCCGCAGGAGGCGGCCTCCCGCGCGGTGGACGAGTTCGCCGACGAGCGGCGTGCCGATCCCTGTTCCCTTCGCGGCGGACGACGGGTCGATCCCCGGGCCGTCATCGGCGATCTTCAGATAGACGTTCGACCCCGTCACGCTCAGCGAAACGGTCAGCACGCCGCCTTGCGCCTCCAGGGCGTAGCGGATCGAGTTGGTGATCAGCTCCGACGCGACGACCATGAGACGCCGTCCCGTCGCACCGTCGATGCGGATCGAGGGCAGATCCAGATCCATCCTGCTCCCCGACGCCGAGTATCGCGATCTGGCGAGCGCCGTGCACAGCGATTCGAGATCGCGTCCGACGTCGACAATCTGCGCCGGCTTCACGGACAGCAGACGATGGACGACGGCGAAGCCCTCGAGGCGCTCGACGGCCTCGTCCAGCATCCGCCGTTTCGAGTTAACCCCCTTCGCCGAGCGAACGAGGTGCATCGCGGCCAACGCCGCTGATATCTCGTTCGCGACCCGGTGCTCCGTCTCCACCAGCAGCAACCGGTCGTCGCTGAATGCCGGAACGGCGCGGTCCCATTGCTCAATGCGCGTCATATCTCACCCTTCGTGATCAAGGCCGAGAAGGATATGACTACTTATAAGTAGTGTTTCAAGGGTTGGCTGAGAAACCCGCGGTCGGGGCGGGACGCGATCGGCGGACGCGCCGTCAATAATACCAGGGCGTCGACTTGAACCCGTGGTCGTCACGGCTAATGCCGGACTAGGCCGGTGCAAGGATCCGTTCCGGGACTATGCCGTGTGGCAGGCGCCCCACGATAAAGCCAGAAACGTTCACGGATGCGATCCTAGTCTGCGACCGGTCCGCGACCGCCGAGCCGCGCAAGGCCGCCCGCGCCGGCTCCGCTAAACCGCTCCGCCAGCCGGTCGCGACGGAAGCGCTTCACCAGGAAGTCGACGAACACCGACGTCTTGCGCGGCTGAAGCGTCCTGTGCGGATAGTAGAGGGATATGGAGCCGGCATCGGCATACCAATCGGGCAGCACGCGGACCAGAGTTCCGCGTTCGATCGGCGTCAGCGCATCGGGAACGGCGAGCAGCGCCACGCCCAGACCGGCGACGGCGGCCTGCACCATCGGCGTGGAGTCGCTGAAGACGACGCTCTCCTTCACTCGGACGGACTGTTCCTCGCCGAGTGAGTTCTGCATCGTCCAATGCCTGATGCGGCCGTTGGTAACCGAGCGCATGACGATACCCGAATGGGTCGCGAGTTGATCCGGCTGCGTGATCGGAGTTCGTTCGGCCAGGTAGGAGGGTGCCGCGACGGCGACGACGTGAGCTGGCGCCAACCTGCGGGCGACGAAGCCGGGTGACAGATCGAAAGCACCGCCGATTGCCGCATCGAACCCTTCGGACACCAGATCGACCTGCCGACCATCGAAATGCCAATCCAGCCGGATCGACGGATAGCGCGCCAGGAATTCGGGAAGGATGGGCACAACGTAGTCCATCCCGAGACTCATGCTCATGCTGAGCCGCAGCACGCCGCTGGGTTCGTCCGACTGCACCGTCGCGGCCGAGATCGCCTTCTGAAGAAGGTGCAGCGGGTCGCCGATGCTCGCGAGGAGCTGCTCGCCGGCTTCCGTAAGCGCCACGCGACGCGTCGAGCGCTGGAAGAGACGCGCGCCGAGACCGCGTTCCAAGGTGGCGACGTTTCGGCTGACGGCGGCCGGGGTCAGCCCCAGCCGGCGAGCCGCTGCCGAGAAGCTCGAAAGCTCCGCGCTTCTGACGAACGATTCCAAGTTGGCGAGCGATTCCATGATCGTCTTTCAAGTGCGGCTTGAAGAAGAAACAAACGATTACCGCCTAATCGGCGAAAGCGACATCGCTATGTGTGGGTCGGCGGTAACGCCGGCCGCAATCACAGCCGCCCGCAACGGACGGCGGCGGCGGCGGCCAGGGCTCGGCACATCGCGGCGACCGAAGGAGGAGACATACGATGTCGACGACTCAGGAGGAGGTGAAGGCGATCGTGCGCCGCAACACCGAACAGGTTCAGGTTGGTGGCGATTTCGCCCTATTCGACGAACTCTTCGCGGACGACTTCGTCGACCACACGCCGCAGCCCGGTTTCACCCCCGACAAGAACGGCGCGCGCCAGCTCTACAGGGGACTGCGCGCCGCCTTCCCCGACTTCAAGGCGGACATCCGGTGGCAGACGATCGAGGGCGATCTCGTCACCACCTACAAGATCTACAGCGGCACGCACCGCGGTCCCTTCCTTGGCCTCGAGGGGACGGGCCGCACCGTCGAGTTCGAGACCGTCGACGCGATGCGCGTGCGCAACGGCCGGATCACCGACCATTGGGGTGTCGCCAACCTCCTCTCGCTCGTCCGGCAGATCAATGCCGAGGGCTGATCCCTCGACCGCCCGATCCGCGTCCCATGAAATTCAGAAACGGCGATGACGATGGCAAAGACGATTAGAATCCAGGAGATCGGAGCACCGTCCGTGATGCACGCGGTGGACGCCATGATCGGCGACCCGGGATCCGGAGAGGTCAGGCTCCTGCAGGATTTCGTGGGCGTGAACTACGTCGACACGATGGTGCGCGACGGCCGTTTCCCGATGAGCCTTCCGACCATCCCGGGCTTCGAGGGCGCCGGGATCATCGGCAAGGTCGGTGGAGACGTCCGCCACTACGCCGCCGGCGACCGCGTCGGCTACTTCTTCTCCGCCGGCGGCTACGCCTCCGAGCGGCTGATCTCTGCCGACGCGCTGATCCGTCTCCCCGCCGACATCAGCACCGAACAGGCAGCTACCTTTCTCGCCAAGGGTTTGACCGCGTGGATGGCTCTGTTCGCCCTCCATTCGCTGCAACCGGGAGAGACGGTGCTCGTCCAGGGCGCCTCCGGCAGCGTCGGCACAATATTGTCGCGCTGGGCGAAGGCACTTGGCGCGACCGTCATCGGCATCGCCGGATCCGTGGACAAGCTGGCCCTCGTCGCGTCGGGCGCCGACCACGCCTTTCACGCGGCGGATCCGGTGTGGCCCGAAAAGGTCCGCGGCCTCACCCCGAGAGGCGTGGACGTCGTCTATGATCTCGTCGGCAAGGCGACCGCCGCGCAGTCGGCCTTCGTGCTCCGGGACGGTGGCACCTTCGTCGGGATCGGCGCCGTCACTGGCCAGCCCGATTACGACCCTGCGATACTGGCCGACCGCAGAATCGCCGTGAAGGGCGGCGGGACGCCGCAATACGTCAACGCGGACACGGTGGACGAAGCGTCGTCGGCCTTGTTCGCCGCCATCCGCAAGGGCCTTTTCGCAGACCTTCCGGTAGTCCGCTACCCGTTGGCGGACGCCCAGACGGTTCATCAGGATATCCTGAGCCGTCGGCTCGCCGGCCTCCCGGTGATGGTCACGTAGCATCCTCGGCGACCCCCGCCCCGGACAACCGGTCATGCGACCGCGCAGCGGCGACCGGAGTCCCATCCTGAAGCCCTTCAGAAAATAGGGATCAATCCATGACGCTTCTGCACGTCGATTCGAGCATTCTGGGCCCCAATTCCGTCAGCCGCACGCTGTCGGCCGAGATCGTGGAGCGCATGCGTCGCCAGACGCCCGAGCTCGAGATCGTCTACCGGGATCTCGGGGGCAATCCGATGGACCACCTGACAGGTGCGCATCTCGCCGCCGGCCAGGGTGCAGCGCCGGAAAGCGAGGCGCTCGGACGTGACATCGACGCCGGTGCCGCGGTCCTGAGGGAGTTTCTGGTGGCGGATACCGTCGTCATCGGCGCGCCGATGTACAATTTCGGCGTGCCATCGCAGCTCAAGTCGTGGATCGACCGGCTGGCGATCGCCGGCCAGACCTTCCACTACACCGAGAAGGGGCCGGAAGGTCTCTGCGCAGGCAAGCAGGTGATCGTCGCGTCGTCGCGCGGCAACGTCTACGGCGCCGGGACGCCGAACGCAGCCCTCGACCATCAGGAGACGTTCCTCCGCACCGTGTTCGGCTTCTTCGGCATCACCGACGTCACCGTCATCCGGGCCGAAGGCGTCGGGTTCGGCGATGATGCCCGCGAGAAGGCGATCGAAGGCGCGAGGGGGGAGATCGCCTCTCTGACGGCCTGACATCGCGAAAGCGAGGAGGGTCCTGCGATCGTGGGAGACCGCAACGTATTGCGAACTCGGCGGCGGACATGCCGGATCAGCCATCCTCATCGACCGCGCGCGCGGTCGAAGCCATGGACTCTCCCACCAGGCGTCAGGCCGCCAACCGGTTCATCCTCATCACGGCGTTGGCGTGCACTCCGTCCGTCCAGACTGGTGCGACGTCGGCTCCGCGAACCGAACACGTCACCTCCGGCGTGCCGCGGCGACGCGGTTCACGCTTGGATGCTGCCGATCCGCCGACGGCAGGATTTGGGTTCAATGAAAGTCGTGGGACCTCACGCGGATGACGTCTTCGGGATCAGCGCCGCCGTCGAAGGGCGGGTAGTAGCCGTCATGCGACTTCGGCCATTTCGCATCGCGGGGATCCGGACCGCCGCCGTGGGTCGCGCCGTCACCCGGTCCGGGACGATGCGGAAAGGCGATCTGCCCGATGCCGCGGAGCAGCTCCGTGTAGTCGACGACCTGATCGATGATGATGTGCGTGACGATGCCCTCCTTCTGGAGCCGACCCTTCAATCCGACCATCGCCGACGAGAGCACCGTCCGTCGCTGCGCCTCGAAGCGATCCGGCCACAGGATGCCGTTCGCCACCCCCGTCTCGTCCTCGATCGTCATGAACAGGATGCCCTTTGCGCTTCCCGGCTTCTGGCGCACCAGGATTATGCCCGCCACCTCGACGCGACGACCATCCTTGATGCGATCGAGATCGGCGGCGCTGACGATGCCACGTCTGCGGAGATCGTCGCGAAGAAAGGACAGCGGGTGCGCCCGCAGAGAAAGCTGGAACGTGCGATAGTCCTCGACGACCTCCCTGCCCTCGGTCAGCGCCTTGAGCGAGACGGCCTCTTCCATATCCTCCGAACCGACCGCGCCTTCGCGCGCATCGGCGGCGGCGAACAGCGGAAGCGGTTTCTCGCCTAGCCCGCGCACCCGCCAAAGCGCCTGGCGCCGGTCGTGGCGCAGCGCATGGAAGGCGTCGGCATCGGCCAGCTTCTCGATCGCGGCGGGCGGCACGCCGGACCGGCGCCACACCTCCTCCACGCTCTCGAACGGCACCTCGCCGCGCGCCGACACGACAGCCGCCCCGTGGAGGTTCGACAGGCCCCGCGCCATGCGCAGCCCGAGACGGACAGCGAGATGGCGCCCCGACGCGGGTTCCAGCGTCGAGTCCCATCGACTTGCGTTGATGCAGGGCGGACGGACCTCGACGCCGTGCTTTCGCGCATCTCCGACGATCTGCGCCGGCGCATAGAATCCCATCGGCTGAGCGTTCAGCAGCGCCGCGCAAAAGACGTCCGGATGATGGCACTTCATCCAGGATGACGCATAGGCGATCTTCGCGAAGCTCGCCGCGTGGCTCTCGGGGAAACCGTAGGATCCGAAGCCTTCGATCTGCTTGAAGGTCCTCTCGGCGAAGTCGCGCGGATAGCCTCGCGACACCATCCCCTCGACCAGCTTCTCGTAGAAATGCGACACGCCGCCCGTGAACTTGAACGTCGCCATCGCGCGGCGGAGCTGGTCGGCCTCGGCGGCCGTGAAGCCCGCGCCGACGATCGCGACCTTCATCGCCTGCTCCTGGAAGAGCGGCACGCCCAGAGTCTTCTCGAGGACGGCGCGAAGTTCAGGCCGTGGATAGTCGGGCTTCTCCAGCCCCTCGCGCCGCCGCAGGTAGGGATGCACCATGTCGCCCTGGATCGGACCCGGGCGAACGATCGCTACCTCGATCACGAGATCGTAGAACTGCGTCGGCTTCATCCGCGGCAGCATCGACATCTGCGCCCGGCTCTCGATCTGGAAGACGCCGAGCGTGTCGGCCCTCTGGATCATCGCGTAGGTGGCGGGGTCGTCATCCTGGAGGGTCGGCGACGCCATGCCCATCGCGATCCCGCGATGCCGCTCGAGCAGCTCGAAGGCGCGGCGCATGCAGCCGAGCATGCCCAGGCCCAGCACGTCGACCTTCATGAACTTCAGCGCGTCGATGTCATCCTTGTCCCATTCGATCACCTGACGATCGACCATCGCCGCCGGCTCGATCGGCACCAGGTCGTCGAGACGCTTGCTGGTCAGGACGAAGCCGCCGGGATGCTGCGACAGGTGTCGCGGCGTTCCGATCAACTGGCGCGCAAGATCTAGGGTCAGCGACAGGCGCTGGTCGCTCATGTCGAGGTGGAGCTGCGCGACCTCCTTCTCGCCGACGCCCTGCTCGGACCAGCCCCACACCAGACCGGCGAGCGAGCTTGTCAGATCCTCCGGCAGACCCAGCGCCTTGCCGACCTCGCGCACGGCGCCGCGCGCGCGGTAGCGCGTCACGACCGCGGTCAGCGCCGACCGGTCGCGGCCGTAGGTCTCGTAGATCCATTGGATCACCTCCTCGCGGCGCTCGGCCTCGAAGTCGACGTCAATGTCGGGCGGCTCCTTGCGCTCGCCGGAGACGAAGCGCTCGAACAGAAGCTCGTGCCTGATCGGGTCGATCGAGGTGATGCCGAGCACGAAGCAGACGCAGCTGTTAGCGGCCGATCCGCGACCCTGGCACAGGATGCCGCGCCTGCGCGCCTCCGATACGATGCTGTGGACGGTCAAGAAGTAGGGCGCATAGCCGAGCTGTTCGATCAGCGTCAGCTCGTGCGCGATCTGATCGGCGTAGGGCTTCGGAACGCCGTCCGGGAACAGGCGCGCGACGGCGTCGGCCGTCAGCTGCGCCAGATGTCCCTGCGGCGTCCTGCCCGGCGGCGCCTCGTCCGGATACTGGTAGCTGAGCTGGCCGAGGTCGAAACGGCATGCGTCCGCGATTTCGCCACTGGCATCCAGCGCGTCCGGATAGTCCGCGAACAACCGCGTCATCTCGTCCGGCGCACGCAGGTGCCGGTCCGCGAACCGTTCCCGCCTAAAGCCGAGCTGGTCGATCGTGGTCCGCTCGCGGATCGCGGTGACGACGTCCTGCAGCAGGCGGCGTCCCGGCGCATGGTAGAGCACGTCGCCGGTGACGACGCTGCGCACGTCCATCGCGCTCGCCTGGGCATCGAGATCATGGACGCGGAGACGGTCGTCCGCTCGGCGACGCAGCGTCAGCGCCATGTAGGCCCGGTCCGCGAAGCAGCGCCGCATCTGCCCGAGGCGCGCCGCGTTCACGGCGTCGGCCATGTCGGGCACGAGCACGCCGACGAGCCCCTCGCACCATGCGGCGACGTCGTCCCAGCCGAGCGTGCACGCCCCCTTCCCCGCTCGTCCCTTGCCGATCGACAGCAGCCGGGTGAGCCTGCTCCAGGCAGCGACGTCGCGCGGGTAGACCAGCAGTTCGGTAGCATCGTCGAGCACAAGGCGGCATCCCGGGATCAGCCGCACGCCCGTCGTCTTCGAGGCCTCCCATGCACGCACCATGCCCGCGACCGAATTGCGGTCGACGACGCCGAGCGCGGGCAGGCCGAGCACGGCCGCCGCCGAGAACAGCTCCTCACAGGACGAGACTCCTCGCAGGAAGGAGAAGTGCGTCGCCACCTGGAGCTCGACATATCGCCCGGTCATGACTGCACCGGCAAACGCGGGTATCGTCGCCCCGCATGCTGACGCCAGTCATAAGGAACAGGACGCCGATGAGGAAGCTGCTGGCGATGCTGGGTGCCATGTCGATAACCGGCAACGGGATCGCCGCGGAGCCGTCGCTGCCCAACGGGATCGCCAGTCAGTTGCCTGCGGACTACGAGGTGCTCGGACATGCGAGCGTCGCGGCGGGACAGCCGGCCCGACGCTTCGAGATCGTCGCGCTCGCCCGCAGGGACGAGAACGCACGGTCGAAAGCGGGCAGCGCGCCTGCAAGGCCGCTCGTCATCTTCGAGGCGAAGGGCGCGCGCTTCGCGCCCATCGGTCGCAATGACGACGTCGTGTTCAAGGCCGACGAGGGCGGGCAGTGCGACCCGTTCCTCGATGGCGACGCGACGATCGCGACGAGGGGTCGCTACTTCACCGTCCAGAACGGTGTCGCCTGCGGCGAACATTGGACGGACTACATCACCTTCCGCCTCGACGACCGGGCCGGCTTCGTCTTCGACAACGAGCGCACGGAAGCCTGGAAGATGAACTCCAGCAACGATCCGAACGCGGAAGCGCTCGTGCGGGACGGCCCGCCGCGCGTCATCCGCGATCACGGCCGTCTGACCCCCTTCACCAGGTGGCAGTCCGCGCGTTGATCTCCCGCTTTCAACCGTTGCGGCAGCCATGGCGACTGTCGCCGGCATCAGAGCAGGGTCATCGGCGCGCCCTCGGCCGCCGCTACGAACGTATGCCGCGGCAACGGCCGTAGCAGCTCCGTCGCAGGCGTGGCGAAGTCGAGCCACGCGTAGCGGTCGCGTCGCAGGATCACCGCCATCTGCCGTGCGCGGAACGGCGACACGTCTTCGTTCGCCTCGGTGGTGATCACCGCATAGCTCTCCGGCCATTTCCGCGTCGCGGCACGCCATATGCCGGCGAAATAGAAGTGGTCTCCATCGGCGAGCGTGAAGCGCCAGCGGTCCTTCTCATGCTCGATGAAGAACTCGCTTGCCGGCAGCAGGCAGCGACGCCACGAGAACTCGCGTCCCTCGGCGCGCACCGTCGCATAGGGATGACCGCCCTCCTCGCCCGGCTGCAGCCCCCAGTTGAGGTTGACCATCTCGAGCTCATCTTCGTTGCGGCGGATCACGGCTCCAGGCTCGCTCGCACGATTGGCAGGCGAGGTGCGGTTGGCGATGCGCGTCATCTGATTCACCGCGCGACTCCTCCCGATCCGGCGTCGTCGCACCTCGCGACTCGACGAACATATCAGGAACATCGTAGTTGATCGAGTCGGTTAGACGAGCCTCCACCGGCCCAGGCGACACACCGTGGCGCGATCCCTCGCGCTTGCGGACCCGCCCGTCGCCGCTCAGCGCTGTAGGACGTCCCAGACCGCCCTGTTCTCCAAGTGGCCGAGATGAGCCTTCCCAGGATCCACGAACAGGCCAAAGAACAGCTTGGGAGTGTTGCGGTCGTAGAGGTTCACGACGGTGACGTTCCTGATGGCCGGAAGCCGGTAGGTCAGGACGTCGCTTGGATCACTGAAGGCAATGATCTGCTTGGGACGCGACACGATGCTCGGCTTCGGCGCCGCCCAGCGCACGAGCATGTGGTAGGGCGATGGTCGGGGGGGCGTGACGGCCGCCGCCGCGCGGATGGGGGATATGGCCGCCGGCAGACCCTGGATACGGGCAAGCTCAAGCAGCGCTACCTGATTGGCGAAGAAGTAGAGGTAGTCGGTGCGATCCATCACATCGATGACGGTGGGCTTGCTATCCATGGCGTCGAGGACGACGAACGATCCGAGGCTTTCCGACATGATCACGAACTTATCGATCGCGGGGTCGCCGTGGTCCTTCGCCGCTCCGAACGCGAGTTCCATCGCATGGTTGAGGTAGGCGCGCATGGGGCCCAGCGCGACGACCGCGTCGGACAGCCCCCAATTCATGATGCTGAACTTCACGTCCCGATTGAGCCTCGCGGCATGGCCACCGCGGATCGGATCCCTCAGGTGTCTGTTCCACGGTGACCTGAGCCAATTGGCGAAGGGCTTCGTCGTCTGTTGGACCAGCGACAGATGCTTCTCGTCGTCGCCGGCGAGGTCATGTTCGGGCGCAAGCAGGAAACGCGCCTTCAGCGGGAAGAGCAGCGGCCAGTAGTTGATCTCATCCACCAGCACCTCGGTGCCGCCCTGTCCAACCAGCCGGTGATGGCGCACGAACGGCTGCGCATCGTTCCAGTCGCTCCCCTGGAAGATGGGTTCATCGAAGTAGGTCGCCTGGGCCGGCGCCGGTCCCAGGTGAAGGCGCGTATCGTGAAAGACGCCCGGTTCCCGGAAACCCAGTTGGGACACCAGGAACGTGATCAGCGCCTTCGACGCACCGGGGCCCTCCGCCTTGATTCCATGGACGTAGACGACGTGGATCCGCTTCTGCTCCTCGATGATTGCGCGAAGCGAGACGGTCTCGTCGAGGAGATCTGGACCTGCCTCGACGACAGGCGGCTTGCCCGTCTTCGCCTGCGATGATCGAAACATGTTCATCCTCCCACGATTTCAGTAGGAACACGACTGTTCGAGAGGAGACCGCGTCACGTGTGCAACGACTATCGGCTCCAGGTCGACCTTGACACTGTCGCCCAGGACTTCCCGGGCATCAAGATCAGGCTGACCTATCCCGAGGGGATTCCGAACACTGCGTCCCGCGAGGATATCCGCATGACGGAGACGGCGCCGATCATCCGTCCCGGAGCCGAAGCGGGTACGGCCGAACTCGTCATGCGGCGATGGTCCTGGCCCGGTCCGACCGGAAAGCCGGTCTTCAACTTCAAGTCGGAAGGACGGAGGTTCGAGGACAATCGCGTGCTCATTCCGACCGACGGCTTCTACGAATTCACCGAGCAGGTCCCGAAGACCAGGCTGAAACACAAGTGGCTGTTCGAGATGGTCGATCATCCCGTCTTCATGATCGCCGGCATCACCCGGACGGTGCCCCAGCACGGCGAGTGCTTCACCATGCTAACGGTCGATCCGGGGGCCGACGTCGCCCCATATCATTCGCGCCAGGTCGTGGTGCTCGCCCGAGACGACTGGGGGCGGTGGCTCGATCCGAGAGTGCCGCCTGCCGATGTGCTTCGCCCGTCGCCACCAGGCACTCTGCGCGTCACGCAGACGAGATAGGGCCATCGGCGGCAAAGCGATTGCCGTCCCCAGCTCCGACGACCACTCTGCCGATTCATCGGACCGAGGACGATCTCGAGGATAGCGAATGGCCAAGGAACACGAGGCGGGTGGGGAACGCATAGGACAAGGTCGTGCCGCGAGCCTGCCGTTCCAGGTATCGATCGCCTGCTGGATCGACCTGCGCGGATATGGTGCGAGCATCGCCGAGACCGGCTTCAATCCGATGCACTCCGGGGCGGGGCCGGTATTGCGACGCCTTCGCCGATTCCATGAAGTCGTCGCCGAGCATAGCCACCGCCAGTTCCCGACGCTCGTGATCAACGACGGCGCCGTCGCGTTCCGGGACCTTTCACTGCGAAGTCGCAACGTCGGATTCGACTTCCTCTGCCGCAGCTGGAAGTTGTTCCAGGCGGTCAATGCGGCGGAGCCGGAGACCGACTATCGCGGTGCGCGAGCAATCGTCGCGGTGGGCTTCCGAAATCGCGGACGCCGCCGCAGTCGCGCGTTTTCGCCCGACCACTTCAAATCGATCCTGGCACGGCTCGCCGAAGGGACGCTCTCGCAGGAGCAGGCGCTCTTCGAGGCTGCGAGCGTGCAGCCCCATTTCGACATCGTGCCGCAGCTGCAGGCGAACTTCGCCTTCACCAAGGCCTACGTGGCAGACGAAACAGGCGGAGAGTCAGGCCTCACCGGCTCCAACTTCTACGTCGACAGCGCCATGTTCGATCCCGGATGCCCCAGCTGGCTCGACGCCGAGGGCCCGCTTGCATGGGAGCACGAAAAGCTGAAGCTGAAGGCGGAGTTTCTCCGGGTTCGGTCGCTCCGGCTTCGGGATCACCCGCAGGGAGGTCCGCTCGAGGTCCGCGACGGACTCGCCGTAGCGAAGGCCTTGGCACCGTCGAACTCGGTCCTCGAAGCGATCCGCTCGGCGGAGCGATACGATGATCGTTGAATTCACACCTTGAGCCCGTGACGCCGGGAATACCGCTCGAACGGCGATACAGGCCCTCCTTCGACTCCCTTCATCCTCGACATCACCGCATAGACGATGTCCCCGGCCCGAAGCCGCGGACCGAAATTCCAATCGCGACATCCCGTCGTCACATCGACAGCGGATAATAAGCAGATGCGCAAACTCCTGACCGCGATCGGCATCGCAAGCCTCGCCTCTCAACCCGTGCTCGCCTGGGGCGACAAGGGACACGAGATCATCGCATCCATCGCCCGGGACCGGCTTACGCCAGCGACGAAGGCGTGGGTGGATGCGATCCTCGCCAAGGATCCCGACACGCTGACCGCCCCCGACATGGTCTCGCGCGCCACATGGGCGGACAAATGGCGGGACGGCGGCCACCGCGAGACCGCTAGCTGGCATTTCGTCGATCAGGAGCTCGCCGGGCCCGATCTCAAGACCGCATTCTTCGACTATCCCGAGGCATCCGATCCGCCGAGCGCCGGACCGGCGCAGGACTGCGTCGTCGACAAGATCGGCGAGTTCGAGAATGAGCTCGGCGATCCCACCACGCCGGATGCCGAGCGTCTCCTCGCGCTCAAATACATCCTCCATTTCGTCGGCGACGTGCATCAGCCCCTTCACGCCTCCGACAACCAGGATCGCGGCGGAAATTGCGTCCACGTCTCGCTCGGCGGCCAGCGGACGACCAGTCTGCACGGCTTCTGGGACACGGGCGTGCTGTCGACACTCGGCGACGATCCGGGCGCGATCGCGAAGACATTGGAGGCCGACATCACGCCGGACGAAGCCAAGGCCTGGTCTGCCGGGCCACCTGAAGCGTGGGCCGAGGAGAGCTACCAAGCGGCCAAGGCCAGCGCCTACACGATCAATTCGCCATCCGGGTGCGCGAGCGACGTCGCGCCGATCCCGTTGAGCGCGGCCTATCAAACCCAGGCGCTACAGGTGGCGAAGCAGCAGATCGAGAAGGCCGGGGTGAGACTGGCCGCGGTGCTGAACGCGGCTGCCGCCAAGGCCGGCAAGTCTGGATCGTGAAGCCATCGGTCCGGTTGGCGAAGGTCCTCGGGATTGCGCTCGCGATTTCCGGGATGGCCGCAGCGGCGTCTGACCACCCATGGCCGAAGGGCGTCGATCTCCCGTCAGGCGAGCCCGTGGACGAAGGCTATCGGCATGAATTCGAGATGTGCGACACGGCCGGCTCCTTTCGCGGCCATGTCGATCACTTCACTCGCGGCTGCGCCAGCGATCCGAACGCGGTCACCGCGCTGCGGCGTCTACCCGGCGGCGTGATTGCCTACGTGTCCAAACTCGCCGTCGACCTCGACGGTTCGCCGTTCGCGTGCGGACCGAGCCACGGGCGCATGGATCAGTGCCCGACGACCGTGATGCTTCCCGATGGAAGGGGTGGCGAGGTTCCAGTCGATGCCGACGCCGTTCCCTACGTCGTCATTCCGGACGCTGACCTCGGGCCTCCCGACGCCGCCGGCGAATTCATACGCCGGACCGGCATCCAGCCCGGCGACTTCGGAGTGGTGATCGCGCGAGGACGCACCGTGCCCGTCATCGTCGCCGACACCGGTCCCTACAGCAAACTAGGCGAGGGATCGCTCGCTCTGCACCGCATGCTGGGACGCGATCAATGCACGAAGCGCGACGGCAGGGGCGTATGCGTCGCCGTCGTCGACGACATGGCCAGCATCAGCCGCGACGTGACGACGATCCTGTTCAAGGGATCGGCGCGTCACGATCTCACACCCGCCAACATCACGGCGGTGACGGCCTCCGAAGGCCTCCGACTGTGGAACGCCTACCGGACGAAGCACGAGGGCTGATCGCCGGTGCACCCACCGGCCGGATACGGTCGGGCCGACCTCGTGCGTGATCGGAACCGACCGAGGTCGTCCGCGTTTTGCACCATGAGGATCGGACCTTTTGCCCCCCCGCTCTCCGGTCCTCCCTACATTCGACGCCCCGCAAGCTTCCCCCCGGCTTGCGGGGCGTCTTACGTCCCGGGCGGTTCGCCCTTCCCGGCTTGATCCTTAATCATTCGCACCGTAGCGTCTTCGACGGGCAAAATGGTCGCGCGCCCCCGTCGGTCCGCATCGATCGACGGGGGTTGATCCCGGCGCCGCGGCGGTTTTCCGTACGTCCTTCCCAACGAATGGCGGAGCGCACGCCGAACCAGCGCGAGCTTGCCTATGGCACTCGGCTGCCATCGTGGCGTTGACCGTATCGCTATGGCGGTATCATTCGAAAACATCGGCTTTCTGGGGTTCGACATCTTCGGGACGGTCGTGGACTGGCGCACGAGCGTCGCGAGGACGGCCGCCCCATTCCTCGAGCGACACGGCATCGAATTCGATGCGCTCACGTTCGCCGACGAATGGCGATCGCTCTATCAGCCCTCGATGCAGCGGATCCGATCCGGCGAGCGGCGCTGGGTCAGGCTCGACGTCCTCAATCGCGAGAATCTCGAAACGGTCCTCGCCCGGCATGGCGCCGACCTGGATACGGTCTCCCATGACGACCTGACCGGATTGAACAGGGCTTGGGAACAGCTCGATCCCTGGCCGGACTCGGTCGAGGGACTTTCCCTGTTGCGGACGAAGTTCGCGATCGGCGCGCTGTCCAATGGACACCTTGCCGGCATGATGAAGCTCGCGCGGTTCGGGAATCTGCCCTGGGATATCATCGTCGGCGCCGAAATCGCGCAGAGCTACAAGCCGACACCGCAGACATATCTGAAGTCGGTGGACGCTGCCGGCTTCCGCCCCGATCAGTGCGCCATGGTCGCCGCCCACAACTCGGATCTGGAGGCGGCCCGATCTGTCGGCCTCCGCACCGTCTTCGTGAGACGTCCCCGCGAAAATGGGCCGGCGCAGACGACCGATCTCGAAGCTGCGAGTGATTGGGACGTCGTCGTCGACAGTCTGACTGAGGCAGCACGAGTGCTCGGCTGCGCCTAGAAGGCTGCCTCAGTGTAACTAACGAACCTCCAACGCTTGATATTTCCGGATTTGGTAGAGTCGGGAGGTGACGCGGTGACGTGCGGCGCGCCTGTGGGGCTTGCCAGACGCTCCGTTTTCACCCCCCGCTCGGCGAACCGGG
>Ga0302314_10002268_pt1 | contig 35773 bp, 35 predicted proteins | sample III_Palsa_N2_3_FD_200533 | JGI IMG/M metagenome (GOLD analysis project Ga0302314, IMG submission 200533) | Peat permafrost microbial communities from Stordalen Mire near Abisko, Sweden - III_Palsa_N2_3 | ecosystem: Environmental > Terrestrial > Soil > Palsa > Peat permafrost | place: Sweden...
GAGGGATCGCGGCACTGCGCGAGATAATGCTCCAGCGCGCGGGGATCGATTTCATCGAGCGTCTTCGACTTGGTCTGGCTCGCCATCTTTTGCTTGAGGAAGTAATCCGGATTGCCGCCGATCAAGGTTTCCGGCATCGGGTAAGGCTGCGCCAGGAACAGCCAGTGATAGATCTTCAGCCCATAGAGCCGGTTCATCTTCTCCCAATAATCATAGGTCGGCAGGATATCCAGCACCGCCAGTTTTGATAATCGGCCGGGATGATCGAGCGCGAGGCGATACGACACGCGGCCGCCGCGATCGTGGCCGGCGAGCGCGAAATGCACGTGGCCGAGCTGCTCCATCGCTTCCACCATGGTCTGCGCCATCGCGCGTTTGGTGTAGGGCGTGTGATCCTTGTCACTCTCGGGCATATCCGACCAGCCATAGCCGGGAAGATCGGCGATGATCAGCGTGAACTCGTCCGCCAATTGCGGTGCAACCTGGTGCCACATCACATGGGTTGATGAAAATCCGTGCAACAACAACAGCGGCGGCCCCTTGCCGCCGACGCGCGCGAAGATGCGGCCCGATTTGGTGTTGATCCATTCCGAAGCGTAACCGGGAAACAAATCGGCAAGATCGGGCATCGCTGGCACTCCTTCGGCGGAACGCGACGGCGTCATGGCGGGGACGACGACACTATTGCTTGAAACTTTGTTTGACGTTGCCGCTGGCTCGCCCCGGATATAAGCCATTCATCACGCACAACCAACAAGAACCCACAAAAGTGAGAGCGAGGAAATGCCATGTCGATCGATTTCGAAGTCCCGGCCGAAGCCAAGGCGATCCGCGAAAAAGTCCGCCAATGGGTGCAGGACGAATGCATCCCCGCCGAGAAGGAACTCGACACCAAGTCGCTCGACGAAGTGTTGAAACCGCTGCGCGCCAAGGCGCGCGCCCAGGGACTGTGGTGCCCGTTCGTGCCCAAGCAATATGGCGGCATGGGGCTCGGCCCGCTCGCCAACGCGCTGGTGCAGATGGAGCTCGGCGAGAGCTCGCTCGGCGCGCTATCGATGAATACGCAAGGTCCCGACGACGCGTCGATGATGACCATCCTCGAGCATGGCACCGAATATCAGAAGGAGAAATTCCTCAAACCGCTTCTCAACGGCGACAAGCGTATCTGTTTCTCCATGACCGAAAAGGCTTCCGGCGCCGACGCCACCGGCATGCAGACCTCGGCGGTGAAGGATGGCAACGAAAATTACATCCTCAATGGCGAGAAGTGGTTCTCGTCCTCCGCCAGCGTCGCCGACATGGCGCTGGTGATGGCCAAGACCGATCCGAACGCGCCGCGCCACAAGCAGTATTCGACCTTCATCGTCGAATTGCCGAACCCGGGCTACAAGATCAAGCGCAACATCAAGAACATGGCGATCGAGGGCCCGCACGCCGACATCATTCATGGCGGCCACTCCGAGATCGAGATCAAGGATCTCAAGATACCGGCGGACAATCTGCTCGGCGGCGAAGGCAACGGCTTCAACATGGGCCAGCATCGCCTCGCCTACGGCCGCCTGCGCCACGGCATGCACAACATCGCCAAAGCCCAGCGCGCGCTCGACATGGCGGTAGCCCATGTGACGAAACGCTCGACCTTCGGCGTGCTGCTCGCCGACCGGCAGGCGGTGCAGTTCATGCTCGCCGAATGCGCCAGCCAGCTCTATATCGGGCGGCTGATGCTGCTGCACATCGCCTACAAGGCGGAAAAGGGCCTCGATCTGCGGCAGGAGAATTCCATCGCCAAGGTTTACCTGGCCCACATGGTGCACAAGGTGATCGACACCGCGATCCAGTTGCACGGCGCAGTTGGCTTCAGCCAGGATACGCCGCTGGCGAAGTGGTACACGCAGGTTCGTTCGCAGCGGCTGGTCGACGGTCCGGACGAAGTGCACAACTGGAGGGTCGGCCGCAACGTCATCAAGGCGTTTCGCGAGCACGGCACCACGGCGTCGGCGGCGGGCGGCGATTTGATTTGACGACACGGCGCGGTGCGCCTTTCGCCATCATCATTGAAACGACGTCATGGCCGGGCTTGTCCCGGCCATCCACGTCTTGAGGAACCAAAAGAAAGACGTGAAGGCCCGGCACAAGGCCGGGCATGACGACCACTATCAATCGCCCGCCTGCTCCCTTGCCACCGCCTGCCAGCCGATGTCGCGGCGGCAGAAGCCTTCCGGCCAGTTGATGCGGTCGACGGCTTCATAGGCGCGGCGCTGTGCTTCCACGATCGTCTTGCCCGACGCGCAAACGTTCAGCACGCGTCCGCCATTGGCGAGGATCTGACCGTCTTTTGAGACCGTGCCGGCGTGGAAGATCTCGGCGCCCTCAACTTTGGCGGCGCCATCGAGTCCCTCGATGCGGGTTCCCTTGGCGTAATCGCCGGGATAGCCCTTGGCCGCCATCACCACCGTCAGCGCCGGTTCGGGGAACCAGCGCAGGTCAAAATTCTTCAGCTGCCCGTCGCAGGAGGCGAGCAACGCCGGCACGATGTCTGACATCATCCGCAGCATCAGCACCTGGCACTCCGGGTCGCCGAAGCGGACATTGTATTCGAACAGCTTCGGGCCATCCGATGTCAGCATCACGCCGGCATACAGCACGCCGCGAAACGGCGTGCCGCGGGTCTTCATGCCGGCAACCGTGGGCAGGATGATCTTCGCCATGATCTCGGCATGGATGTCCGGCGTCACGAATGGGGTCGGCGAATAGGCGCCCATGCCGCCGGTGTTCGGTCCCTTGTCGTGATCGAACACGCGCTTGTGGTCCTGTGCAGTGGCGAGCGCGATCGCGGTGTCGCCATCGGACAGCGCAAAGAAGCTGATCTCGCGGCCGGCGAGATATTCCTCGATCACGACCTCGGCGCCGGCTGCGCCGAACCCGCCATCGAACATCATGGCGATGGCGTCTTCGGCCTCGCGCAAGCTCATGGCGACGACCACGCCCTTGCCCGCCGCCAGCCCGTCGGCCTTGACCACGATCGGCGCGCCTTGCTCGCGGACGTAAGCCAGCGCGTCGGCGGCGTTGGCGAAGCGGCCATAGGCGCCGGTCGGAATGCCGAACTCGGTGCACAGTGCCTTGGTGAATCCCTTGGACCCTTCAAGCTGGGCTGCCAGCTTGCTCGGCCCGAACGTCTTGATGCCGATGGCCGTGAGATCGTCGACGATCCCGGCCGCCAGCGGCGTTTCCGGGCCAACCACGACGAAATCGACCATGTTGGTCTTGCAGAAATCGATCACCGCGGCGTGGTCGGCGATGTCGAGCGCGACGCATTCGGCTTCGCGCGCGATGCCGGCATTGCCCGGCGCGCACCACAATTTCGTCACCAGCGGGGACGCCGCGATCTTCCACGCCAGCGCATGTTCGCGGCCGCCGGAACCGAGCAGGAGAATGTGCATGAATAGGGGCTCAAAGAGAATTATTTGGTCAAGTCGGTCGCACGAATCTCCCGTCAGCCGCAAGGGAATATCAACAGCCGTCACTCCCCGGTGCGCCATTGCGCACCTGAGGATGCGCCGTTTGGCGCAGGCCTGGAATGACGAACTTACTCGCCGCCTCCCGACGCCGCGATGATTTCCTGCAATGTCGCGACATGGCGGGCGAAGGCGCCGCGGCCGGCTGCGGTGGCGGTCACCGTGGTCTGCGGCTTCTTGCTGACAAAGGCCTTTTCCACCCCGACATAGCCGGCCTTGGAAAGCGTCTCGATATGGGCGCCGAGATTGCCGTCGGTGGCGCCGGTCAGCTTCTTCAGCTTGGCGAATTCAAGCCCGGTCGCCGCCGGCAACGCGTTCAACGCCGCCATGATGCGCAGCCGCAGCGGCTGGTGGATGATGTCGTCAAGTTCGGCCATGCGCTAGCTCCGGCGCATCCAGAGGCCGCCGAGGATCAGGCCGCCGCCGTTGACGAGGGCCATCCAGGGCAGGAAGGAAAAGCCGACGACGAAGTAATAGCCGATCAGCGTCAGCGCGCTGATGCAGACCCCGATCGCGATGAAGGCGTAGCCGAACCACAGGCCGGCCATCGAATAGAACAGCATGAAATAGATCGGCCAGAAGGTTCCCTGCTGGCGCGGCGTGAAATGGCCGAGCACCGTCGAACAGAAATAGCCGAAGGCAAAGAACAGCACATATGCCATCAGTACCCGCAGATCGAAGCTGCGCACGCCGGTCCGGGATTGGGTGAGCGCACTGATCGCGAACATACCGGCCAATCCCACCACATTGACAGCGATCCAGACGTAGTTCCCCTCGCGCGGCCAGAACCAGGTCGCGATATTGCCGGCAAACACCAGCACCCCCCACAGGATCATGAACTGGCTGGCGATATCGTAGATTCGGGACTGCCGGACGCGGCGAACCATGTCGTCGATGTCGCTGAGCGCCTCAGAGGCTTCCTTGCTGTCGATCATATCGGCGCGCCGTCCCGTGGAATGGACCCGCCCGGAGATGGAGGCGATGGCGGACGATATCGTTCAATCAGCACATAGCCAATCGCGGTAACGGTGATTGCCGTCACCGACGTCACGGCCCAGGCGAGGTCCATTGTCGCAAGATGGCTGGTTCGCACGATAAGTTCCGTCACGGCCGCAGCGATCAGGCCGACATAGGACCAGGCGATGAAATGATAATGCTGGAGCTTCCAGTTGGCCGGGCGCGGGTTGCGCAACAAAGGGACGATCGCGAGAACGACAAAGACGAAATTCACGATCGCGCCGACATGGAAAATGTTGAACTGGCCGGTGAACCTGTACACCAGCATCGCCGTGCCATCCGCGACCAGCGCGGCATAGGCGAAAGCGTAACCCCGTGCGCGGTGGGTGGGACCGCGCTTGGGCCGCAGGAGCTGGATCAACCCGACGGCGATGCAGAACATCGCCAGCACCGCGTGGATCGTGCCCGCCGGTGTCAGATGCAGCGTCACGGCCTAGCTCCCCGCCCGCCCATGCATCGCGACGTCCTCGGCGATCGCCGACACGGCTTTGGGCGCGCTGACGATACCCATATGGTTGACGCCGTCGATCAATTTGACGGGGACACGCTGACCGACAGCCTCGCCGTATTTGTCTGAAAGCATCAACTCATCGGCAGCACCGGCAAACAGTGCGACCGGCCTGCCGGCGGCGGCCAGATCGTCGCGATAATTGGTCGAACTGCCGAAATTGCGCATCAGGCGATAGGAATAGGTCGATGCCAGAATCGCGCTGGTATTCGGAGCGACCGCGAAAGCGATCGTTGGCAGTGCTTCGCAGCAGACTATGCCGAGGCGGCGCAGAATCGACAGGCCGAGGAAGCGGGGAATGTCGGGGCTCGCCCATCCGCCCGCGTCATGGCGGCTCGAGGGCGCGTCGTAACCGAGATAGGGTGCGAGCAATACTGTGCGCGCGAACAGGTTCTGGATCGGAGAGCCCGCCACGCGCAGCGCGAAGCCGCCGCCGGATGAATGACCGATGAGCGTCAGCGGCGCAGTCTGATTGGTCTTGCGAATTTCAGCGACGAAATCGGCAAGATCGTCCTCGAGCTGCCCGGGATAGACGATATCGCCGCGGGTACCGGAGGCGCCATGGCCGCGGATGTCGGGCGCGTAGGTGTCGACGCCCCGCTCGGCGAGCCCCTTTGCCAGCGCGTGGACGGCGACACTCGATCCCGAAGAGCCGTGCACGACGACCGCTATCTGCCCGGTCGCGGTCGAGCGCGCCAGATAGTGGCGGTACGCCAGCACGGTCCCGTCGCGGGCGCTGAACCGTTCCAACCCCGGCATGGTGCTGCGATCCACCGCCCCCGCCGTGGTCGAAATCGAGGTCAGTTCGGGCGGCCGCCGGATCGGCATAGCGATCATGACCGCCAGCACCAGCCCCGCGAGGCCGACCAAGGCAAGGCCCCAGGTGACGGCCTTGAAGCCGCCTAACACTATCGTGGCGATCATGGCGCGCGCTCCTGGTTCAGACTGCGGCCGGGGAATTGGAACATAGCCAATCCCCGTGACAAGTTCGGTTTTCTCGGTCGTCATGCCCACGCATCTCCTTGGATTACACGCTCGTTCGGGTATCGCTTTCAGCCTCATGACCTAGCTTCCCGCCTGCCTGCGGGTCGCGACATCCTCGGCAATGGCCGTTACCGCCTTCGGCGCGCTGACGATGCCGATGTGATTGAGGCCTTCGATCAGCTTGACGTCGACCGAAGGCGCCACTGCATGCGCGGCGTCGGCGTATTTGTCCGCGATCATCAATTCATCCTCGGCGCCGGAGAAGATCGTGATTGGCCGCTTAGCCGCCGCAAGGTCGCTGCGATAATCGCGGGTCGCGAAATTGCGCATCAGGCGGTCGGTATAGGTCGGCACCAGGTTCTTCTCGGAATTCGGCGGCACCGCATAGGCCAGTACCGGCAACGCCTCGCAGCAGGAGATCCCGATCGCGCGCAACGCCATCAGGCCGATGATGCGCGGCGTGTCGGCATTGGCCCAGCCGCCCGAATTTGGCCAGTTGGTCGGCGCGTCATGACCGAGATAGGGCGCGATCAGGACGGTGCGCTCGAACAGGTTCTGGATCGGCGAGCCCGCCACGCGCAGCGCAAAGCCGCCGCCGGCGGAATGGCCAAGCAGCGTCAGCGGCAGCGGCGGGCTGGTCTTGCGGATGTCGGCGACGAAATCGGCAAGGTCATCCTCGAGCTGGCCGACATAGCCGATATCACCGCGCGTGCCAGAGGTGCCATGGCCGCGAATGTCGACAGCCCAGGTCTCGACGCCATGTGCGGCCAGCGCCATCGACAGCGCATGGATAGAGCCGGCGCTCGATCCCGCGGAGCCATGAATCACGATGGCACCGCGTCCGCTGGAAGGCGCGCCTGCGGCGTAATGGCGGAAGCCGAGCGCGGTGCCGTCTCGGGCCTGAAACCGCTCGATTGCAGGCAAGGTGCTGAGATCGACCGTGCCGCGGCTTTTCGAGATCGATTGCAGTTCCGGAGGGCGCTGGAGCGGGCTGGCCACCATCGCCGTAAGCAGCAGCGCGATCGCGCCGACGCCGCACAGCGACCATTTCACAAGGGCGAAGGCGCCGCGGAGCAAGGATTTCAACATGGCCTCACCTTTCTGATTGAGCTAGCGCGGAATGATCCGTGCGTAGCGGGTTACGGGTTGATCTGGTTTCGCCTCCGACATGCCGCGCCACTAGGCCCGCGCGGAGATCGCGCGAACAACCACCTGCAATGCTTCGGGCGCGAAGATCATGTCGCGGTGTTTCATGTTCGGAATCAGCGTGACCGGGATGTTCACGCCGAGACGCTGCAACAGCGGCGTGAACTGCTCTGCAACCACCTGCTCGTCGGCAGTTCCAACGAACACCGCTGCCGGTCGGCGGATGTTTCTCAGATAGGTTTCGTACTGGAGCCCGGCGCCGAAATTCACCATCAGGCGATAGGAATAGCTCGCGGTCACGCCCGACCGATCCGGCGATACCGCGTAGCGGATGACGGGAAATCCGTCGAACCAATCAATGCCGAGACGATCGAGCGATGTGATCGTCACGACGCGCGGCACGGAAATGCTGACCCAGCCTCCGGCGCTCGGTCGCCAGGTCGATGCCCCCGGGAAAATCGGGGCAAGAAACACGTAGCGGTCAAATAGAAGGCCATAGGGGCCGCCGGCGAAGCGAACGGTGAAACCGGCGCCGGCAGAGAAGCCAACCAGCGTACGGGTCTCGCCGGTCCGGGACGGCCCAAGCCCGTGAACGAAATCCGCAAGATCGTCGTCGATCTGCCCGATGTAATCGATATCGCCACGCCGGCCTGAGCCACCATGGCCCCTGATATCCAGCACGTAGGTGGTGACGCCGGCAGCGCGCAACAGCTCTGCGAGGGGATGCATGCTGGCGCCCGGGCCGGCGGAGCCGTGCACCAGAACCGCGACTTTGTCGGGCTCTGCCGGATACGCGTAATATTGCAGGCTGGCGCCATCGCGCGCCTGGAAATGCCGCGGCACCGGAACGTCCTGCAAACTCAGCTGCTGCAGAGGCGCCGCCATCGAGGCCATCGGCGGCGGCGATGCTGGCGCGTTGAAGGCAATGACGGCGACCGGGAAGATCGCGACCGCGACCAATAGGCCAAATGCACCGAACAGGATCTTCCGCATCCCGCTGCCCTCCCTCGATATAGAGAACTCTGTATCACAGAGTATGTGGATGCGCAAGGCCCCCGGATTGGCGGTGACAGCCAAAAATCCCTACTTTGCGCCAACGCCTCAAACGCCCGAATCGATTGCCGATGCCGCCAGCTGAAAACCTGATCAACGCGCCTGAATTCACTGTGACCGAGCTGTCGTCCGCGCTGAAGCGGACGGTGGAGGACAATTTCGGCCATGTCCGGGTGCGCGGCGAGATCTCCGGGTTCCGCGGACCGCACTCGTCTGGGCATTGCTATTTCGCGCTGAAGGACGAGAGCGCCAAGATCGAGGCGGTGATCTGGAAGGGCGTGCACGGCCGAATGCGCTTCAAGCCGCAGGAAGGCCTTGAGGTCATCGCCACCGGCAAGCTCACGACCTATCCCGGCTCGTCGAAATACCAGATTGTCATCGAAGCGATCGAGCCTGCCGGCATCGGCGCGCTGATGGCGCTGATGGAGGAGCGCAAGCGCAAGCTCGGCGCGGAAGGATTGTTCGACGAGGCGCGCAAGCAGCTATTGCCGTGGCTGCCGGAAGTGATCGGCGTCGTCACCTCGCCAACCGGCGCCGTGATCCGCGACATCTTGCATCGACTGGAAGACCGCTTTCCGCGCCGCGTGCTGGTGTGGCCGGTGAAAGTTCAAGGCGAAGGCTCGGCCGAACAGGTCGCAGCCGCGATCCGCGGCTTCAACGCGCTGTCCGAAGGCGGCAAAATTCCGCGGCCGGACGTTCTGATCGTCGCGCGTGGCGGAGGCTCGCTCGAAGACCTCTGGTCGTTCAACGAGGAGATCGTGGTCCGCGCCGCAGCAGAAAGCATGATCCCGCTGATCTCGGCGGTGGGCCACGAGACCGACATCACGCTGATCGATTTCGCCGCCGACAAGCGCGCGCCGACGCCGACGGCCGCCGCCGAAATGGCGGTCCCGGTGCGCAGCGAATTGCTGGTCGAGGTCGCGACGCTGGCGCGCCGGGTGATGGTGTGCTGGCAGCGCGGCCAGGAAGCCCGCCGCAACGAACTGCGCGCCGCGGCACGCGCGCTTCCCGGGCCAAGCGAACTGCTCGCGATCCCGCGGCAGCGGCTGGATGGCACAGCAGGCGCCCTGCCCCGGGCGTTGAAAGCCAATACCCATGCCCATTTCCGCCGCTATGCCGCGACGAGCGCACGGCTGACCGTGCGGGTGCTGCGCGGGCAAGTGGCGCAGGCGCGCCAGCGCCTGACGGCGTCGGGCGAACGCATCACGCACTCGACGCGATCGTTGTTGCGAAATCGGCGCGATCGTTACAGCGGTCTGGCGATCCGGCTGAAGGCCTCGAAACTCGCCAACGCACAGGCCCAACGGCAAAACATCGCGCGCCATCGCGAACGGACCGTGCGCCTTGCCGAGCGCGCGCAACGCGGGCTTGCGACCATGCTGCAGCGGCTGGAAGCGCGCGTCGCGCATAGTGGCCAATTGCTCGGCGCGTTGTCGTACCGCGGCGTGCTCGCGCGCGGCTTCGCGCTGGTGCGCGACCAGCAGGGCCACGCGGTGCACGCCGCAGCCGCGATCGGACCGGCTGCGCATCTCACCCTCGAATTTACCGATGGCCGCATCGGCGCCACGGCGGATACCGACCGGCCGGCGGCCACACGGCCTGCAAAACCGGTTGCAAGCGAGCCGCAGAAGGCCAGAGAAGTGGAAAAGCCAGCCGCGCCGAAGCGCGTCGCAAAACCGGTCGATCAAGGCAGCCTGTTTTAAGTCTGTCGGCCCTCACCGATTGAAAGCCAACACAACGGCGCATGCGATGAAACTGGCGAAGCCGCAGGTCGATATCGGCCTTTCCACCAACGATCCCGATCCGATGCTGGCGTTCTGGCAGGGCACGGTGGGCCTCAAGCTCGACCACGTCCTGCCGGTGCGGCGCGGCCAGAACCAGCATCGGCACGATGCTGCGGGATCGGTGGTCAAGATCAACCATCATGCCGATCCATTGCCTGACGCTGCGCCAAGCGGATATCGTGAATTGATCATCGCGCAGCCGGCGCGCATGGCGCCGCTGCCGCTAAAGGATCCTGATGGCAATCGCGTCTGCCTGGTTCCATCGGGGCATGACGGCGTCAGGCAGATCGGTATCCGCGTCGCGGTGCGCCATCTCGAGGCCCATCGCCGCTTCTATCGCGACGCGTTGGGTCTTGCCGAAGAAGCCCGTGCGTCCGGCACGGCGTTCCGTGCCGGCGAAACGCTGATCCTGCTGGAGCAGGATCATAGCGCCAGCGTCGACGCCGGCATTCGCGGCAAGGGCTGGCGCTACATTACGTTTCAGGTGTTCAAGGTCGATGAGGTTCACGCCGGGGTACTCGCCGCCGGAGGCCGGGAGGCGCGCGCACCGGTCACGCTCGGCACCACGGCGAGAATCTCGATGGTGCTCGATCCCGACGGTAACTGGATCGAACTCTCGCAACGCGCCTCGATCGTCGGCGCGCTGAGCTAAGCGACCATCACCGCGCCAGCCATTCGGCGACACGCTTTTGGGAATCGGCGCGCGCGTCCGCGTCGGTGCCGATATGACCGTGTTCCGGCACCGTGGCATCGGAACCGGCGCCGACCGCGTGCAACGGCAAATTGGCGCGATCGAAGTCGTGAGGCGCGCCCGGATAGATCTCGATCCGGGTCAGCGCGCTGCGGCCTCGCGCGCCGTCAACCATCTGGCGGCAGGCGGACGGCGAACTGACATCGTCCTTGGCACCGATCAGCAAAAGGGTCGGCACCCGCGCACTCCAGCCCAGGCCGTTGGAAACCCGGCAGTCCGGATAGAATGCGATCGCTGAGCGAAAATCCGGTTCGGTGCTACGCGACGACAATTGCGGGCGGACCGCCCACAACAAGGCGCTGGCGCCGTTCGCCCATCCGATCAGGCTGATGCGGCCATGCGCGGCCCAGGGTTGCTGCACCAGCCACTGCCGTGTCGCGATGATATCAGCCACCCGCTCGCGGCGGGCCAGCACGTGGCGTTCCTTGACGCGGCATTGCGGTCCGAGTTCCCGCGAACCATAGCTATCCGGCAGCAACACCGCATGGCCGGTCTTCACTAATTGTTCCGCCCAGTCGCGATAGCGCGGCAGCACCGATTCGGAATGGCCCCCCAATCCACCGCAGCCGTGCAACCCGATCACGGTCGGAAACGGACCATCGCCGTCCGGCTTGTAAAGCTGCGCGTGCAAGGTGCCGGTGCCCAAGGGAATATCGACCTGATGCGGCGCAGGCAACGGCGCCGCCTCCACGGCGAAAGCCGACTCCACAACAAAGCTCATGGCAAAGAGCGTCAGGAAGCTGATTACTGACAGAAGGCGCATCGGGTTTGCCGGATCATCATGGTGCTGGGAAGACAGCGCTCCATGGCAATAGGCTACCATGCGCCAGATGCGGAAATTCATCACAAATCGGTGGGTTTGACCGGCGGACATCTAGACCTATTTATGATAGACACCCACTGAAACATTCAATCCGGCCTGTGGGCCGGGGCCAGTCGGAGTTCAACGTGCTTAATAAATTCGGCCCCTCGGGTCACGGTGAAGCGCAGGTGCAATATCTGGACGGCGATTTCCGCGTGATCTCGCCGGGAACCTATGTGCGCTGCGCCATCACCGATGCGCGCATTCCGCTCGACGAATTGAAATACTGGAGCGTCGACCTGCAGGAAGCCTACGCGGTTCCGACCGCGGTATTGCAGCGGCATTTTCCCAGCGCGTTGAAGACGCAGGGCTAAGCACACAGGCAGCATCAGTTGCGCGTCTGATATTTCTTCTCACGCGCCTTGAACAGCCGATCGGTCACAAACGACCGCAGCCTCGGCGCATCATCGAACTCGAGCGTGACCTTGAACGCCGCAATATCGCGCGCCTGGCTTTGGTCCCACGCGCCGCCGCGCAACCGCGCCAGATCCTTTTCCGTCGTCACCAGGGTCAGCCCATCGCGCCTCGCTTCCGCGATCAAGGCTTCGATCTCATCAGGCGAAAACGGATGATGATCGGCGAACACCCGTTCCCGGGCGACGTCGATGCCGGCGCCGCGCAGTGTCCTGAAAAATCGCCCGGGGTCGCCGATCCCGGCAAAGGCCAGCACCCGTTTGCCGCCGAGCGCCCCAAGCGAGGCGCCGTCCGGCTTGAGATGCGCCGATAACACCGGTTTGGCCGCATCGGCGATGGCGGCCGCGACCGCGCGGGCCGCACTGCCATCCCCGATGACGATCAGCGCGTCGGTGCGGGCCAGTTGTGGCGGCAGCGGCGCGCGCAAGGGACCAGCGGGAAACACCTGGCCGTTGCCGAGGCCACGATCACCGTCGATCACAATCAGCGATGCATCCTTCGATATCGCGGGGTTCTGAAAACCGTCGTCCATCAGGATCACACTGGCGCCCTGCGAACGCGCCAAGGCGATACCACCGACGCGATCGCGCGCAATCACCACCGGAACCGTCAACGCCAGCATCAGCGGTTCATCACCGACATTGGCCGCGACGTGTCTTTCGGGGTCGACCTTGACCGGCCCCCGCCATTTTCCGCCATAGCCGCGGCTGAGCACCACCGGGGTCTCGCCGAGATCGCGCAACAGTTTCGTCAGCGCCAGCACCGTCGGGGTCTTGCCGGCGCCACCGGCATGGTAGTTGCCGACGCAAATGACGGGGATGCCGGCATCAAAGCCCGTGCTCTGCATTCGCCAGCCGGCGACCAGGCCGTAGACGGCTCCGAGCGGCATCAATAATCGCGATATCAGGGATGGCGGCCGATACCAGAAGGCCGGCTCACGCACTGGCCGCTCCCATTTCGAGCCGCAACTGCAACAGATACGGCTCAAGCGCGGTCAGCGTGCGTTCCAGCGCGCCGCCGAGCTGCTCGACCACGCGGGTCGACGCCGCCAGCGAGATTTCACGCGCCGCGGGGTCGGCCAGCAACTGGCCGAGCTGCTTCACCAGGGCTTCCTGATTATCCGCTTGCTGGGCGCCGCCGGCGCTGTCGAGCGCCTCGTACACATCGGTGAAATTGAAGGTGTGAGGGCCATGAACGATCGACGCGCCGAGCTTGATCGCCTCGATCGGATTTTGTCCGCCACGGGGAACCAGCGAACCTCCCATGAACACGATCGGCGCCAATCGATAGAACAGCCCCAGTTCGCCCATGGTGTCGGCGACATAGATATCGGTCGTAGCGGTCGGCAACTCCTCGCGCGAACGCAAGGCCGCCTGCAGCCCGGAAGCCGCGACGGTGCGGGCGATGGCTTCGCCGCGATCCGGATGCCGCGGCACCACCACGCTCAGCAGCGATGGAAAGAAGGTCGCCAGCGTCCGGTGCGTTGCAAGCAGGAGTTCCTCTTCGCCGGGATGCGTCGATGCCGCAACGATGATCGGGCGACCGCGGGTCACCGCCATCAGCCGCTCGAGTTTGCCGGCGTCGGCGGGCGGCGCCGGAACATCAAGCTTGAGGTTTCCGGTGGTAATGACATTGCGGCTGCCAAGTGCCGCGAAGCGATCGGCGTCGACTTGCGATTGCGCCAGGCAGACATCGAATCGGCCCAGCAACGCCGAGATCGTGGTGGTGATCCTGCGCCAGCGCGGGAACGAGCGATGCGACATCCGGCCGTTGATCAGCACCATCGGCAGCCGCCGCGCCGCGCTCGACAAAATGAGGTTGGGCCACAGATCCGACTCGATGAACAGCGCCAGCGAAGGCCGCCAGTGATCGAGAAAGCGCGCGACATAGCGCGGCGAATCGTACGGCACATATTGATGGATGATATCGGCGGGAAAGCGCTTGGCGACGATCGCCGCCGAAGTCACCGTGCCCGAGGTGAGGAGGATGCGGATGTTCAGCGCCCGCAGTCTTTCGATCAGCGCCGCCGCCGCCAGCACTTCGCCGACACTGGCGCCGTGAATCCAGACCAGCGGCCCGTTGGGCCGAACGCCCTGGCTCATGCCGCGGCGCTCACCGACCCGCGCCGGATCCTCCTTGCCCTGCTTCAGCCGCCGCTTGATCAGCGCCGGCGCCAGCGGCACGGCGGCAGCCGACAGCCGCCGGTAGAACCGCAACGTCATCGGCAAGGAACTGGGTAAGGAGCTAGCCATGACCTGCCATTTCCGGACGGCCGACCTGGGCATAGGCCCGCAAGGTCACTTCATTCAGCACGGCCTCAACTCTTGCGCGCAATCGTTCCATCGTCTCGGCATCGGCGTCCGGCGGCACAAAAATCGTTTCAATGCCCACCAAGGCGCCGCGCCCGAATGGCAGATTGATGGTGGTGCGGTCCCAGTTTTTCAGCCGGATGAACCGGCTGGTCGCCATCGCAAATGGCATGATCGGCCGGCCGGATTCCCTCGCCAGCATGATGAGGCCAAGACCGACGACGCGCGCGCGTTTCGGCACGTCCGCCGTCAGGGCGACGTTATAGCCCTCTCCCAGGGCGCGCACCATTTCCTTGAACGCACCAACGCCGCCCTTGCGATGAAACGCCGAGCCGTGATCGCCGGAGCCCCGGATGGTGCCGATGCCAAGCCGTTCGGCGGCGATCGCATTGAATTCGCCGTCGCGGTGCCGCGAAATCAGCACCTTGGCGCGGTGGCTCTCCTTGGTCTTGATGAACGGCGTCAGGAAATGCTGGCCGTGCCAGAACGCGAAAATCGCCGGTATCTGCGGCTCGACCTGCGCATAGACATCGAGCGGCTCAAGGCTGAATTTGTTGGTCCACCAGACCAGCCGCAGATATTCGGCCGCAAGGAAGCCCACAGCGCGCTGAAACCAGCTGCTGCGCAGCATGTTACGAAACAGTTTCTTCAATGGCCGGGCTTCGCGTCTTGCCCCGGATCGAGCAGCCGGTGAAGGTGGACCACGAAATAGCGCATATGGGCGTTGTCGACGGTCTGCTGCGCCTTGGCCTTCCAAGCCGCAAAGGCGGTGGCGTAATTGGGAAACACGCCGACGATCTCGACCTGACTGAGGTCCTTGAACGTGGTGTGTTCGAGATCGGTCAGTTCGCCACCGATGACGAGATGGAGCAATTGCGGCTGAGCACTATCTGGCATGATCAACTTTCCTAATGTGGTGCCCGGCAAGCAAGGTCTCCGAAGCGCGGCGAGAGCGCTCAGGGCAACGGACGATTTCGGAAATGCTCGACAATGCTTGCATGACGCTCGCGCCCCGCTGCCACCAGCACCCCGTGCGTCACCTCCCGGCGATTATACAGGATGGTGTCCCCCGAAAGCGCGGTCATGTTACCATCCGCTTCCTGCACGATCAAATTGGCCGCAGCAAGGTCCCAGTCGCGGCTTTGGCCGCCGGCAAAGGCCGCGTCCAGCCGGCCCTCCGCCACCCGGCAAAGCCGCAGCGCCAGCGATCCAATTCTGGGATAAAGCGAAATTTCGCCCGGCCCCCGGTTCAACCGTTCGACCAGCGGCTTCGGACCGGCGATGCGGGAAAAATCCAGCCCGGTGCCCGGTGTCGCGCGAATCGGCACATCGTTGCGAAACGCGCCGCCGCCGCGCGAGGCGAAGAAAAATTCGTCGCTGACCGGCACGAACACCGCCGCCAGCACCGGCGAGGTGTCCTCCACCAAGGCGACGCTCACGCACCAGTCTTCGCGGCCGGCGAGATAGCCGCGGGTGCCATCGATGGGGTCGACAATCCAGATCAGGGGCTTGCCCAGCCGGGCTTCGTCATCGGCGCTTTCTTCCGACAGCCAGCCATAATCCGGCGTGGCCGATCGCAGCCGGCTCTCGAGCAGCTCGTTGACCGCGATATCGGCTTCCGACACCGGCGACGACGCGCCCTTGGTCCAGTTCTTCAGTTCGGTACGGAACATCGACCGCGCCAGCGCGCCAGCCTCCCGCACGGTTCTGGTCAACAGCGCGGCGTCGCGCACCACCCGATCGCGAAATGAAGATCGGGCGTGCTCGCGGCCGGCGCTAACGTCCGCCAAGCGTCAATCCCTCGATGCGCAGCGTCGGAGCGTTGACGCCATAGCGGAACTCCAGATCGTTGGCCGGCATCATCGACTTGAAGATATCGAACAAATGACCCGCGATCGTCACCTCGCTCACCGCATAGGTGAGCTCGCCGTTCTCGATCCAGAACCCGGAGGCGCCGCGGCTGTAATCGCCGGTCACGCCGTTGACGCCGGAGCCGATCAGGTCGGTGACGTAAAATCCCTGTTTGATGTCGGAGATCAATTCGGCCGGCGTCGGCTCGCCCGCCTCGAGATGCAGATTATACGATCCCGGCGACGGCGACGACGATACGCCGCGCTGGGCGTGCCCGGTGGTGACCAGTCCGAGTTCACGCGCGGTCGCGGAATCCAGAAGCCACGAGGTCAGCACCCCCTCGTCGATGATGGCGAGCTTCTTGACCTTGACGCCCTCGGCGTCGAAGGTTTGCGAGCGCAATCCGCGCACCCGCAAGGGATCGTCGATGATGCGGATGTTCTTGGCGAACAGCTGCTGGCCGAGACGATCTTTCAGGAAGCTGGTCTTGCGCGCGATCGACGCGCCATTCACCGCGCCGACCAGATGGCCGACGATCGATCCGGAAACCCGGGGATCGAACACGACGGGGACCTTGCAGGTCTCGACCTTGCGCGGATTGGCTCGCGCGACCGTGCGTTCGCCCGCGGTGCGGCCGACGCTTTCGGGCGACGCCAGATCGGAGGCATGCGGAGCGACCGTGTAGTCATAGTCGCGCTCCATGCCGGTGCCGTCACCGGATATCGCCGTCATCGAGATGCTCTGGCTCGACCGCAGATAGGAGCCGTAGAAGCCGGTGGAGGTCACCAGCACCATACCGCCAATTCCCGTCGAGGCCGAACCACCGCCCGATTTGGTCACGCCCTTGACGGCGAGGCCGGCGGCCTCCGCCTCACAGGCGCGGCGCTCGAGCTCGGATGTCGACGGTATCTTCGAATCCAGCAAATCGAGATTGGGGAAGTCTTTCGCCAACAGCGCCGGATCGGCGAGGCCGACATATTTGTCATCAGGCGCGACCCGCGCCATCGCCACCGCGCGCTCGGCGAGCTTTGAGACGCCATCGCCGCTGACATCGTTGGTCGAGACCACCGCCTGGCGCCGTCCCACCAGCACCCGCAATCCGACATCATCGCCCTCCGAACGCTCGGACTCCTCGACGCGTCCGTCGCGCACCTCCACGCCTTGCGACACGCCGCGCACCGCCACCGCGTCGGCGGCATCCGCGCCGGCGCGTCGGGCGGCCTCGACAAGGCGCTGCGCCAGCGTGCTCAGGGCGGATTGATCGAACAGGTCGGCGGCGGCATCGGATGAAAGCGGCGAGGCTGCGGATGGTGAAGAGATCACGAACGAAATCCCTGCGATTGGAGATGAATAAAACGGCACCCGATGCAAGCAGCGGGCCCCATGAGATGTGCCTGATTCACGGGGATTTCAAGCATTTTCGCACGCCAGAACCGGAAGATTTTCCAACGCGCGGCAAGGTCTCGTCAATCATGTGCGCCAAGGTCTTGTCAATCATGCGGGCGGGTGACGTTGGATTAACCAGGCTTTTTAAGCCGAAACGGGCGTGGCTCTGGCATGCTCTCAGCCATCGACCGGGAACATAATCCCGGCGGGGAGATAAAGCCGTGAGGCGTCAAACAGCAACAAGCGGGATCAATCCCGCCGGGTCGAGCCGCGCCTTGCGGCTCGACCCTCTTTCCCTGCCCGTCAGCTTCGACGCGCACGACGTCCGCGCGGACGGCGGCGTGCGGCAAATCGAACTTCACCGCGAACGCGTCATCCTGCGCCGTGCCGTTCACGGCATGCAGATGGCAGTCAATGTCCGCGTCAGCGATTTTCTCGGCGTGGCGTTGCGCGGCATCGACGATGCCCAGATGCTGGTTCTCGCCCATCGCGATCCCTCCTTGACGATCCCGCTCTGCGTCAGTTCCGACCGCGAAGAGATCGCGATCGCCTGGCAGACGTGGAGCGAGATCTTCGCGCTTCCGCAATTGCGGGAAGACAAGGTCTGCGAGCCGGCTACACGGCGCCGTCGCCACAACGCGATCCGGGCCCGGCGACCGAAATTCCTGGTGCGGCGGCGCCGCGGCGACCTGCTCAATCCGGCAAATCTTCATCAGGGCGAACGCGAGATCATCGCGCGGAATTAAGCGCGAAGTTTATCATCGGGCAGCTTATCCACTCCCATCGTCGCCCCGGCCTGGATGGACTATCGCGATTCATGCATCCGCGTTCTCGCGACACCATGCGCCCGAGTTTTGCAAATTCATTCGCCCAAAAACAGAGGGCGCAGAGCGATCCCAAGAGGGAGGCAGGGAAAGCCGGGTGCCCGTCGCACCCGCAGCCTCGTGCGCAAAGGGTAGAAAGCACACGAGTAGTCACCACAGGTTCACCGGAACACCCGGCCTTCCCTGCGCAATGGTTTTAACGGGTTCCTTCGCGCTCTCCCCGGTGACCGGGCTTTGTTGCCACCGTCGCTTGCAAGAAGCTTGCTTCTTGCGAACTTGACGCCAGCGTCGGGGCGTCAGGACCACACGGCTTTGCCGTCCGCATCACGCGCCGTTCGTCAAAAGCGCATCCGCGTCCACCGCATCTCGCGCCAACGTCCGTGACGATCGCGATACGCCCCTCCAAGAGGGCACGAGACAGCTCGCGATAAAGAGATGATTTGGCTCAGGTGAAAACAGAAATCTTTTTGCAAAGGGGGCTGGACAGGAAATCAGTGATTTGCCCGTCGGGCATTCGCGCGAAGCGTTGGCAGATCCGGACCTACGCTCTGGCGTCATCCCGCCCGCATCACCGCGTCCGCCAGCAATCCTGCGAACAGCAACAGGCCGGCATCGCGGTTGGACTTGAAGACGCGCAGGCACAGCGCCGTATCCGAAATATCGAGACGGACGATTTGCCAGACCAGGTGGGCTGCGAACATGGCGAGCCCGATCCAGGCGAGAGCCCCCGCACGGCTCAACGCCAGCGCGATGCCGATCAGGACCACCGCGAGAGCGTAAAAGGCAACCAGCGCCGGCCGGGTGCGCGCGCCGAACAACAGCGCGGTCGACTTGATTCCGATCAGCGCATCATCCTCGGCGTCCTGATGCGCATAGATGGTGTCGTAGCCGATCACCCACGAAATCGAGCCGGCATAGAGAAAGAGCGCCGCCGCATCGATCCGCCCGAGTAATACCGCAAAGCCCATCAGCGCGCCCCACGAGAACGCCAGCCCGAGCACGATCTGCGGCCACCAGGTAATCCGCTTCATGAATGGATAGATCGCAACGATCGCCAGCGAGGCGATGCCGGTCATGACCGCGAAGCGGTTGAATTGCAGCAGCACCGCCAGTCCGATCAAGGCCTGGAGCACCAGAAAGGTCACCGCCTGCGGCACGCTGACCTGTCCCGCCGGGATCGGGCGCGACCGCGTGCGCTCGACCAGGGCGTCGAGATCGCAGTCGGTGATGTCGTTCCAGGTGCAGCCGGCGCCGCGCATCACGAACGCGCCGACGAAAAACAGCACAATGGTGAGAGGCAATCGGCCGATGTCTCCGGCGACACCGGCGGCCAGCGCCGCCGACCACCAGCACGGCATCAATAGCAGCCAGGATCCGATCGGCCGATCAAAGCGGGCGAGCCGCAAATAAGGCCGCGACCAGGAGGGCGCGCGGGTATCGACCCAGTTGCCGGTGGCATCAGCAACGCGGGCGGCCACGCCACTCATCTGACCCTAGTGTCCTGCTTGCGAAGTTCGTGGCGAGCCACCAGGCAACGTCACATCGAGCGCGGCGCTCATCGCGTCAGCACGTTGCCGTTCAGCGTGTCGAAAGTGCTGCCGCCCTTCTTGGTCTTGGTCGCCTCCGGCAAGGCTGCCGCCGAGCCGAGCACTTCGCTCAGGCTCGGGCCGGCCGGCCCCCGCGTCTGCGCTTGCTGGGCCGCGTTGCAGACTTTCTGCATCATGCCATCGGAGTTCTTGTGGCCGGCCCTCAACTGGTCCAGCACCTGCGCCGGAATCCCGCACTTCGTCGCGTGGGTCTCGACATATTTGATCATCCTGATTTCGGCCTGGCCGAAAGCCTTGATCAGCCCGCAGGCTTCTTCGGGCGTCGCGTGCCGGTCGCTGGCCGCCTTGATCATCTTGCCGCGCTTCTCGGCGTCCTCACGCAGCGGCATGAATTCCTTCATGCAGGCCTCCCCGCTACCGCCGCCTTGCGATGGCGGCGCAGGGCGCTCGAATCCGCCGCCGCCAAGCGGGGCCGCGCCATTGACCGGAAACGAACTGGGAGTGGACGGGCCGACCGCGGTGATCGGAGCTGAGCCGTTCACGGCCGGGAAAGCCGGATCGTTGGCCACAGGTGCACGGCCCCCGACCGGTGGAAATGCCGGATCGTTAGCTGTGCCGGCGGCCTGAGCGGGCAGCGGCGCCGGAAAGGCACCCTGCGCCAGACCCTGACCGGCATGGGCAGTAACAAGGGCCACGGTGAGCGGCACAATCAAGCGACGGATGATCAAAGTTGTTCCTCCGGCAAGGTCCCATGATCCCCAAACGTCTTTCCAATGAAAGCGCAGTTTCCGATGGGGCTATTTACGATTCCTGCCTGCCGTTAACAACCCGTTGAATAGGGCAACAGCGCGGCGTAGGGCCGCGCCGGGCGCCAAAATAGCCTTCGGATTCTAGCGCTTTAGGCTAAAAACGACCCGGAATCGGAACATTACAAATGCTTTAGCCGATTTTGACGCGTTTCACCTGATGTCATCGAAGTCGCCGACCGGTCCGGCCGGTCCCCGCATCTGCGCTTGCTGGGCCGCGTTGCAGACTTTCTGCGTCATGCCATCGGAGTTCTTGTGGCCGGCCTTCAACTGGTCAAGCACTTGCGGCGGAATCCCGCAATTCGCGGCGTGGGTCTCGACATATTTGATCATCCTGATTTCAGCCTGGCCGAACGCCTTGATCAGCCCGCAGGCTTCTTCGGGGGGGCGCGCGGCGCTCGCTGGCAGCCTTGATCAGCTTGCCGCGCGCCTCCGCCTCTGCGCGCAAGGGGACGAATCCGTTCATGCAAGTATCGCGTTCGGATGCAGACCCAGGCGGCGGCGCAGGAAATGCGTCTTGCGCGGAGGCCTGCCCCGTGGCCAGGGCGGCAAAGGTCAGCGGCACGATCAAGCAGCGGATGATCACAGCGTTTTCTCCGGCAATATCCACAGGGGACCCCAGCGGTCTACCGATCGAAGCGCGATTTCCGATTATAGGCGTTTTGCGGTTAAAAGGCGACACGGATTGGACATCGCAAATGCCTGAACTCGACTTTAACGCCCCCCGCCTGTTCGTCGATGCCTCCTTGAACCCGGGCCAAATCATTGAGCTCGAGCGCAATCAAAGCAACTATCTCGGTAATGTGCTGCGGCTTGCCGCGGGCGCAACCATCCTGGTGTTCAACGGGCGCGATGGCGAATGGCAGGCACAGATCGCGGGGCGCAAGCGGCCCGACAGTCTCACGATCGTGGCCCGGACCCGGCCGCAGGACCTTTTGCCCGACATCGCTTACGTCTTTGCGCCGCTGAAACATGCCCGTCTCGATTACATGGTGCAGAAGGCGGTCGAGATGGGCGCATCCTCGCTGCAGCCGGTTTTGACCCGCTTCACCCAGGTCAGCAGGGTTAACGGGGAGCGGATGCGTGCCAACGTCATCGAGGCGGCCGAGCAATGCGGCATCCTGAGCCTGGCTGCGGTCGCCGAACCGGTGACGCTCGATCGTTACCTCGGCCAGCGCGACGTTGCGCGCCTCTTGGTGTTCTGCGACGAAGCCGCCGACGTCGCTAATCCGTTGCAGGCGCTGCGCCAGCAACAGCCAGCATCCGGCGGGGTCGATATTCTGATCGGCCCCGAGGGCGGATTTGCCGACGAAGAGCGCGGCATTTTGCTGCGGCAGCCGCGAAGCTTGAGGCTTTCGCTGGGGCCACGGGTGCTGCGCGCCGATACCGCTGCGGTCGCAGCACTGGCGCTGGTGCAGGCCGCGCTCGGCGATTGGACCGGATAGGGCCGATATTGGCATTTTGGCCAGTCATTAAGCCATCCGGCCGATCCCTGTCGAAACCCCGCTCCGGCCATGCTAAGGGCTGCGCCAGATACCTTCGATACTCCCTGGAGCCGGTTTTCCGGACAATTGGACGCCCAAATGACCTCGACCACCGCCGGAACCGCCGCATGGGCCGACGCGCTGCTATTGTCGTTCGCGCAGGCCGGTTACGCGCGCGCCGAGCCGGCGATCCTGCAGCCGGCCGAGCCGTTCCTCGATCTCTCCGGCGAAGACATCCGGAAAAGCCTCTATCTGACCACCGACGCCGGCGGCGAGGAGCTGTGCCTTCGCCCCGACCTCACCATTCCGGTGGCGCGGGACTATTTGGCGTCGGGCCGGGCCGGCCAGCCCGCGGGCTTCAGCTATCTCGGGCCGGTATTTCGCTATCGCGGTGGCCGCTCCAACGAATTCCTGCAGGCCGGCATCGAATCCTTCGGGCGACAGGACCGCGCCGCGGCCGACGCGGAGATGCTGGCGCTGGCGCTGCAGGCCACCTCCGCCGTCGGATTGAAGGACGTTGAAATCCGCACCGGCGACGTGGCCCTGTTCAACGCGTTGATCGATGCGCTCGGGCTTTATCCGGTCTGGCGGCGGCGGCTGATCAAGGATTTCAACCGCAAGGTCAGCCTGACGCAGGACATCGAGCGGCTGACGCTCGCCACCGCGCCCGGCCGCAATGAATATGAAGGCGTGCTCGCGGCGTTAGCGGGTTCCGACCGCAAGGCAGCGCTGGCGCTGGTCACCGACCTGATGTCGATCGCCGGCACCACCAATGTCGGCGGACGCTCGGTTTCGGAAATCGCCGATCGCTTCCTCGAGCAATCGACCCTGAAAGGCGGCGCGCTGCCGCGCGACGCGCTCAAGACGATCAAGCGATTCCTGGCGATCTCAGGCGATCCCGACGAAGCGGTGGCGCAGTTGCGCGCGCTCGCCGACGACGCAAAGCTCGATATCAATGCGGCGATCGATCAGCTCGAAAGCCGCGTCGGCTTCATGGCCGCGCGCGGCATCGATACCGGCACTGTGCGTTTTTCGACGTCGTTCGGGCGCGGCCTCGATTATTACACCGGTTTCGAGTTTGAATTGCACAGCAAGGGCAACGGCGTCGAGCCGCTGGTGGCGGGCGGACGCTACGACGGATTGATGACCCAGCTTGGCTCGCCCGCGCCTATTCCCGCGGTCGGATTTTCGGTGTGGGTGGAAACCCTCACCCAGTGCGGCCAAACACCCGCCGCAAGCAGCCTCAAAGGGAGCGCATCATGACGGCGCCATTCGTTCTGGCGGTTCCGTCGAAGGGCCGCCTGCAGGAAAACGCCGAGGCGTTCTTTGCGCGCGCCGGGCTCGGACTGGCGAAACCGCGCGGCGCTCGCGACTATCGCGGCACCATCAACGGGCTCGACAATGTCGAGATCGCCTATCTGTCGGCCAGCGAGATCGCCTCGCAACTGGCACGCGGCGCGGTGCATCTCGGCGTCACCGGCGAGGACCTGGTGCGCGAGAGCATCGTCGACGCCGACAAGCGCGTTCTCTTGATCGACACGCTCGGCTTCGGCAGCGCCAATGTGGTGGTCGCGGTGCCGCAGGCCTGGATCGATGTCCGCACCATGGCCGACCTCGACGACGTCACCACCGGCTTCCGCGCCCAGCATAACCGGCGGATGCGGGTCGCCACCAAATACATCAACCTGACCCGGACCTTTTTCGCCTCGCATGGCGTGGTCGATTACCGCATTGTCGAGAGCGCCGGTGCGACCGAAGGCGCGCCGGCGGTCGGCACCGCCGAAATGATCGTCGATATTACCACGACGGGTGCCACGCTCGCCGCCAACGGCCTCAAGGTGCTCGACGATGGCGTGATCCTGCGCAGCCAGGCCAACCTCGTGGCCTCGCGCGACGCCGACTGGTCGGATGAGGCCCGCGAGACCGCGCGCGTCATCCTCGATCACATCGCTGCTCGCGCCCGCGCCAGCAAATACCGGGAAGTCCGCACCCGCTTTTCGGAATGCACCGTAGCCCTGCTGACCGAAGCCCATAATCGCTTCGGCGTGGTCTCGCCGTTCGGCGGCCCGACCTCGTCGGGGATGGTGACGCTGCATTGTCCGCCGGCGCAGCTCTACGCGCTCGGCAGCTTCCTGCGCGACCACGGCGCCGACACGGTTTCGGTGGCATCGCTCGATTATGTGCTCGACCGCAACAATCCGCTGTTCGCCAAACTAGAGGCGTTCCTGCGGCGGTGACGTAATCGCCGCGACTTGCGTCAGTCAGGCGCAAGCCCGAATCCTCACGTCTTGGGCCGGATCGGCTGTGGCGACAAGGCCCGGCGATTGCCATATGCTGGTTTTCCTGATGTTGAGACCTGATTGATGATGCTCGGTACGGATGTTTCTGGCCTGTCCACCACCGCGGCCAATGCCGCGGCGCAGGGGATGTCGATCGTCGTGCCCGTGTATAACGAGGCGGCGGGGCTTGCCGCGCTGCATGGGCGGCTTGGCGAACTGGCAAAGCAGCTGCGCGAGCGTTACCGCCTCGGCTGCGAGGTGGTGTACGTCGATGATGGCAGTTCCGACGGCACGCTCGGCATCGCGCGCGGACTTGCCGCCGACACGCTCGATGTTCAGGTGGTGTCGCTGTCGCGCAATTTCGGCAAGGAAGCCGCCTTGATGGCGGGGCTCGACCATGCCCGGCGCGGCGCCGTGCTGTTCATGGACGGCGACGGCCAGCATCCGGCGGATCTCGTCGAGAGGCTAGTCGGTCACTGGATCGATGACGGCTATGACGTGGTCTATACCGCGAAAGCGCATCGCGACAATGAATCGTTTTTCCGCCGCCTCGCGGTGCATGGCTTCTACTCGCTGATCAATTGGGGCGCGCGGCAGAAGATCCCCGAGGATGCCGGCGACTTCCGCCTGCTGTCGCCGCGCGCCGCGGCGGCGCTCAAGCAGCTCCCCGAGCGCAATCGCTTCTTCAAGGGGCTGGCCAGCTGGATCGGTTTTCGCCAGGTCCGCGTCGACTACGAACCTGCGGCCCGCACGCATGGCGTCACCACGTTCAGCCCGGGCCGGCTGCTCGGGCTTTCGATCGAAGGCCTGACATCTTTCTCGGTCGCGCCATTGCGCCTGGCCAGCCTGCTGGGCGCCGTGCTCGCGACGGTGGCCTTCCTGTTCGGCCTTTCGATCCTCTGGGAAACCTGGATGAACGGAAAGTCGGTTCCCGGCTATCCGTCGCTGGTGGTCGGCCTGATGACGATCGGTGGCGTGCAGCTCATCATGATCGGCATTGTCGGCGAATATATCGGCAAGATCCTCTCCGAGCTGAAAGCGCGCCCGATTTATTTCGTGGCCGAGCACAGCGAGAAGCGGGCCGAGGCTGACAGCAACAGCAATGCCGGTGAAAGGTCCGCGGCCGAATGAACGACGCCGCGACACGGCGACGGTTCTGGCTGTGCGCCGACGATTACGGCATAAGTCCCGGCGTCAACCGCGCCATTCGCGAGCTGATCGAGCGCGGCCGCCTCAATGCGACATCGGTGATGGTGGTGGGACCGGCGATCGGCCGCGACGAAATCGGCTCGCTGCAGGCCGCGGCCGACAAAAGCCAGCGCTGCGCGATCGGGCTGCACGCGACGCTGACCGCGCCGTTTCGCCCCCTGACGATGCATTTTCAACCCATCGAAGGCGGACAATTTCCGGCCTTTGCAAAGCTGTTGCGCGCCGGGCTGTTGCGGCGGCTCGATCCTGAAATCATCCGCGCCGAATTGATGGTGCAGCTTGGCGCTTTCAGCGAGTTGTTCGGCCGTCCGCCGGATTTCGTCGACGGTCACCAGCATGCCCAGCTATTCCCCCAGGTGCGCGACGCTTTTCTTAGCGCCGTGAAGGACGCCGCGCCCAACGCATGGGTCCGCCAGGGCGGACGTTGCTTGCCCCTGCCGCAACGGCTCGGCGCGCCCAAGGCGCTGGTTCTCGATATTCTCAGCGCTCAGTTTCGCAAACGCGCGGCGCGCGCCGGCATCGCCTTCAATCCCGGCTTCGCCGGCGCGTATGATTTTTCAAAAGCGCCGGATTTTGCCGCACTGATGGCTGAATTTCTCAATTCCCTGCCGGAGGGTGGCCTCGTGATGTGTCACCCGGGATTCGTCGATGACATCCTGGTCGGCCTCGACCCGCTGACCGGCCAGCGCGAACGGGAATATGCATTTCTCGCCGGCGAACAGTTTGCAGCTTTGCTGGCCCTGAATAAAGTTACATTGGACTGATATTGTTCGAGAAAACCTTCCGGTCGCTTTGTCGCATACGGAAATTTAATTCTGACAGCCACTACTCGCGACACAAACCCCGCCTACATCTGGCCCGCGCTTCGACACCCATCCGACGCGACGGAGAAAGCCATGACCCCGCAAGAACGCCAACTGGTTGACGATCTTTTTGCCCGGCTCTCGAAAGTCGAGAGCGCGCCCCGCGATCCGGACGCCGTGGCCGCGATGGCGCAAGGCCTGCGCAGTGCGCCCAACGCCGTCTATGCGCTGGTGCAGACCGTGCTGGTACAGGACGAAGCGCTGAAACAGGCCCATCACCGCATCGAGGAATTGGAATCCGCTGGTGGCCCCGAGCCGCAACAATCCGGCAGCTTCCTCGATTCGATGCGAGATGCGGTGTTCGGGTCAAACCCGTCGCATGGCTCGGTACCGAATGTCCGGACGCCCGATATCGGCAGCCGCGATGCCGGCAGCCGCCCGGTCTGGAACAGCGGCCAGGTGATGCAGCAGGCGCAATCGCCGGGGCGCTACGATCAGGGCGGCTACGGACAGCCTTATGGCGCCCCTCAAGGTCAGATGGGGGCTCCGATGGGCGGTGCGTTCGGCGGCGCGATGGGTGGTGGTGGTGGCGGCTCGTTTCTCGGCACCGCGGCCGCAGCGGCAGCCGGCATGGTTGGCGGATCGCTGTTGCTCAACAGCTTCCGCGGCCTGATGGGCGGCGGCAGCCGCCAGGCGTTCGGCGATAGCGCGGCCGTTGGCGATCGCAATCCATGGAGCGATCAGTCCCGCAGCCCGCTCGCGCGAGACGCCGGCGTCAACGATGTCGGCTCGCAGGATCTCGCCGCGCAAGATCGCGCCCAGGATGCCGCGCAGGATCGCGAGGACGACGACAATTCGCGCAACGGGTTGTTCGATTCGGCATCGAACGGCGACGACCATGACGACATGGATCTCGATTCGGACGATTTCGGCGGCAATGGCGACAGCGACTACGCCTGAGCAACTTACGCCGGTATCACAAAAAAAGCCGCCCGGATTCGGGCGGCCGTTTGGTTTGATGTCTGAAAATCAGATCACCACGACCTTGGCGCCGACATTGACGCGGCCATAGAGGTCGATCACATCCTGATTGCGCATCCGGATGCAGCCGGATGAGACGTTGGTGCCGATCGTCCAGGGCTCGTTGGAGCCGTGAATGCGATAGAGCGTCGAGCCCAGATACATCGCGCGCGCGCCGAGCGGATTTTGCGGGCCGCCTTCCATGTGCCGCGGCAGATCGGGACGGCGCACCAGCATTTCCGCCGGCGGCGTCCAATCCGGCCATTCCTTTTTCGCCGAAATCGTCTTCACCCCGGACCAGGTGAATCCCGGCTTGCCGACGCCGATGCCATAGCGCAACGCCTTGCCGTTGCCCTGCACCAGATACAGGAACTTGTTGGGCGTATCGACCACGATGGTGCCGGCGCCTTCCTTGCCGCTGTAATCGACCATCTGCTTTTCGAATTTCGGATCGAACGGACGCTGCGTCGGATCGGCGGCCTCCTGCTGCGGATCGGCCTGCTGCACTTCGCCCTGCTGTGGCAACAGCGGACGCCGCGGTTCGTAGGACGGCTGCTGCTGATAGACCGGTTGCTGCTGATAGCCGGGCTGCTGCTGATAGCGACCGCCTTGCGCCTGTTGGTCACCGAACAGGAATTCGATGAAGCCGCCGCCCATGTTGGAACGTTCGGCAGAGGCCATGCGCATCGGGGCCGGCTGCGCGGCCTGATTGCCGTAGATCACCGTGGGTTCGGGAAGTGCCGCATCGATCGCGGCAGCCTGATGGGTTCCGGTAACGAGGGAAGACGCGCCGGCCAGCAGCGCAAGGGTCATTTTTCTGAACATCGACGTACTCTGTACTGTTTCGTCACTGTTTAGTTCTTGGCGGCGCCCGGACGACGCCCGCCGCACCCGATCAATACAAATCAAAACCTAATCGGTTTGGTAAACAGCAACGGCGTTTCGATTCACCACGTCGTCAATCGCGCGCCGTTTTGTCCGGTAGCGTTTATTTTCGATGAACGCCGGGCGCGCATGGTTAATCGTTGATGTGCGACGGTGAGCTGCGCGTTCGATATTGGGTTCCGCCGTGAACTCCGCGTTAAATCGCATCTGCTTAAAAGTAACGAGCGCAGTTCAGGAAGATTCTCATGCCGATTCACCGCAGACGTTTTCGTATCGAAGAAGCAGTCGCCGGCGACATGCCCATGCCCTCCGCCGCCGATGGTGATGTCGGCCCCATGCATCGCGAGATCATGAGCGAGCTGCGCGCCATCCGCAGCCAGATGACCGCCCCCGGTGGCGTGGCAAAGGAGATCGGCGCCTCGGTCGAGCGCGAAGCCGCCGACGCCCATGCGATGCTCGAAACCTACCGGGCCCAGATCGAGCAATGCGAGAAACTCAAGGTCGAACTCGACCTGATCTACGACGCCATCAACCGCACCAAGCGGGAAATCGCGGTTCTGCACGGCAAGAGCTTCAGCGGCGAGGAAATGGCCCGCGTCAATGGCGAGCTCGGCGCCGTGGTCGGCGGCACCGAAGAGGCCACGCAGCAGATTCTGGAGGCCGCCGAGGCGATCGACCAGGCCGCCAGCGCGCTGATGAAGGTGAATTCGCCCGATCAGCAGAAGCTGCTGAGCGAGGAAATCCAGGAGCGCGTCGTCTCGATTTTCGAGGCCTGCAATTTCCAGGATCTGACCGGCCAGCGCATCAAGAAGGTGATGACCACGATGAAATTCATCGAAAATCACATCACCGTCATGATGGATATCTGGGGCGGCGTCGATGCGATCAAGGCCCATGCCCCGCCGATTGTCGATACCCGCGAAGGTGACGACAAGCTGCTGAACGGCCCCAAGCTGGCCGACGACGTCGGCCACGCCTCGCAGGACGACATCGACGCGCTGTTCGACTGAGTTTCGGCGGCCGGATGGCGACATCCGGTCCGGCCATGGTTCAAAACGCAAAAACGCCGGCTCAGCGCCGGCGTTTTCTGTTTCGGATCGGGTTTGGGATGTTTTGCCGCTCAGGCGCGCGGTGCGCAGCGGACGTAGACCATGTTGCCGTAGCGGGTCGCCGCATCCTTGTCGATGAAACGCGTGACCATCACGCGGCCGTCAAAGGAAACGATCTCGCGGTCCTGTTCGCCACCGGCTGGTCCGGTCGGGCCGATATAATTCTTGCCGCTCGGGCTGCCCTTCAGGTCAAGCTCCTGCGGCGTCGCCTGGTCGGCCAGATGCATGATCACCCCGCCATGGGTGCCCGCGCCGATCACGTAAGGCTGCTTGCACTGTCCCTTAGCCGCGGCCTCGGTACGCGCGCGGTCCTTGGGGTCCTGGAACGAGGCGAGGCCCCAGCGACCGACGATTTCGTCGGCGCGGATGGTGGCCGGCATGGCCGGCGCGACCCCCGGCTCCAGCGCCGCGGTCGGAGAATTCGACGTCAGGCTCATGCTCCCGCATGCACCGAGAAACACCGTCAGCGCACAGGCGATCCCCAGATTGGCAACCGCTCGCGCACTAAGTGACCTGACCATGGCATCCCCCGCGTTAAATTCGTGGCCGCACCCATCCCGCAGCCAAGCGCAAAACTGCTGTCGGAGCAATGACGTCCAACAAACTACGCTGGCGCCCCGATTTGGTTTCCTCAGGAGCATCCTATATCGGCCTAACCAAGGGCTTAACCGCTTTGCTTGACAGGATCGACCCCACGCCATATTCCCGGCGCACAATTAGCACTCCAAGAGCCTGATTGCTAAGGGGGATATGAACGCTTCGGCGTCTTCGGGACGTCGAAGATGTCCCGTATTCCAGACCGCTTTCGATGGCAAACCAGAATCTCAGAACCGAACCTCCAAAAGGAACCGTGATGGCTAAAACCAAATTTCGTCCACTGCATGACCGTGTTGTGGTCAAGCGTATCGACGCCGAGGAAAAAACCAAGGGCGGCATCATCATTCCGGATAGCGCCAAGGAAAAGCCCTCGCAGGGCGAAATCACCGCCGTCGGCCCGGGTGGCCGCGACGAAGCTGGCAAGCTGATCCCGATCGATCTCAAGGTCGGCGACCGCGTGCTGTTCGGCAAATGGTCGGGCACCGAGGTCAAGCTGGACGGAGAGGATCTCCTGATCATGAAGGAATCCGACATCATGGGCGTGATCGCCTAACCAGTTTTTAGCGTCAGTCCCCGTGTAACGGCTTCGCCGTGAAGCGGGGATGACCAACCTCTTCATCAGGAGTTCATACAAATGGCTGCCAAGGACGTTAAATTTGCCGGAGACGCGCGCGACCGCATGTTGCGCGGCGTCGACATTCTCGCCAACGCGGTGAAGGTGACGCTCGGCCCCAAGGGCCGCAATGTCGTCATCGAAAAGAGTTTTGGCCCACCCCGCATCACCAAGGACGGCGTCACCGTCGCCAAGGAGATCGAACTCGACGACAAGTTCGAGAACATGGGCGCGCAGATGCTGCGCGAGGTCGCCTCCAAGACCAACGACACCGCCGGTGACGGCACCACCACCGCCACCGTGCTGGCCCAGGCGATCGTGCGGGAAGGCGCCAAATCCGTTGCCGCCGGCATGAACCCGATGGACTTGAAGCGCGGCATCAATATTGCCGTGACCGCCGTGACCAAGGACATCGAGAAGCGCGCCAAGCCGGTCGCCTCATCGTCCGAAGTCGCCCAGATCGGCACCATCTCGGCCAACGGCGATGCCGCCATCGGCAAGATGATCGCGCAGGCGATGCAGAAAGTCGGCAACGAAGGCGTCATCACGGTCGAGGAGAACAAGTCGCTCGATACCGAGGTCGACATCGTCGAGGGCATGAAGTTCGACCGCGGCTATCTCAGCCCCTATTTCGTCACCAATGCCGAGAAAATGACGGCCGAACTCGAGGACGTCTACGTCCTGCTGCACGAGAAGAAGTTGAGCGGCCTGCAGTCGATGCTGCCGGTGCTTGAAGCGGTGGTTCAGTCCGGCAAGCCGCTTTTGATCATCGCCGAAGACGTCGAAGGCGAAGCGCTGGCGACGCTGGTCGTCAACCGCCTGCGCGGCGGCCTCAAGGTCGCCGCCGTCAAGGCGCCGGGCTTCGGCGACCGCCGCAAGGCGATGCTGGAAGACATCGCGATCCTGACCGGTGGTCAGCTGATCTCCGATGAACTCGGCATGAAGCTCGAAAGCGTGACGGTGAACATGCTAGGACGCGCGCGCAAAGTGGTGATCGACAAGGAAAACACCACGATCGTCAGCGGCGCCGGCAAGAAAAAGGACATCGAAGCCCGCGTTGGCCAGATCAAGGCGCAGATCGAGGAGACCACCTCGGACTACGACCGCGAGAAGCTGCAGGAGCGTCTGGCCAAGCTCGCCGGCGGCGTCGCGATCATTCGCGTCGGCGGCGCGACCGAGATCGAGGTGAAAGAGAAGAAGGATCGGGTCGAGGACGCCCTCAACGCGACCCGCGCGGCGGTGCAGGAAGGCATCGTGCCGGGCGGCGGCGTGGCGCTGCTGCGCGCCAAGAAGGCGGTCGGCCGCATCACCAACGACAACCCCGACGTCCAGGCCGGCATCAATATCGTGCTGAAGGCGCTGGAGGCACCGATCCGTCAGATCGCGGAGAATGCCGGCGTCGAAGGCTCGATCGTGGTCGGCAAGATCCTCGAGAACAAGTCCGAGACCTTCGGCTTCGATGCGCAGACCGAGGAATATGTCGACATGGTCGCCAAGGGCATCATCGACCCCGCCAAGGTGGTCCGCACCGCGTTGCAGGACGCCGCCTCCGTGGCGGGCTTGCTGGTGACGACCGAAGCCATGGTCGCCGAACTGCCCAAGGAGCCGGCGGCGCCGATGCCCGGCGGTGGCGGCGGCATGGGTGGCATGGGCGGTATGGGCTTCTAGGCCCCACCGATTACAGCCGATCGATCAGAAGGCCGCCTCCGGGCGGCCTTCTTTTTTAGCGACTACTTCAAGGCGCGCAGAAGAAACTGGAAGCGGCAGTGACCGGGCCGGACTTGTAGTGCGGCCACGCCGGCCACTGGCACAGCGGCAGGGCACGAATAACGGCAAAAGACGGCGCTTCGACCTTCTGCTCGGCGACCTCGAGATCTCCGGGCGCATTGCCCTTCTCCACCCAATCGACCAGGACGCCGAGCATGTCGACGTTGGCGGGCGCACCCGAACCGACGTGGTCGACGCCAGGCGCTGTGTAGAGCCGCGCGAACTCCGCGGTCTCCGCTTTGCCGAGCGTACGCTGAACGTTTTCAAAATAGCGGATGCCGGCGTACGGACTCTGGGCATAGTCAGCCATGTGCTCGAGGATGACGAGCCGGCCGCCCCGCGCGCGAAAGCGGCTGAGGTACGGATTGGTCGAATCCATCAGCTGCGAGACTTCGAGCACGCGCGGCTTGTAGTCCTCCGGCCGGTATTTCGTGACATCGAGCTTCGGATCCCGGGCCATGACATATTGGATAGCGCCGGCGCCGTAGATCCAGGCGATCCCGTTGGTCTGGACCGGCGGTTGTGCCGGTGCGGTGGTGCCGACCCACCATGAAATCCATCCGCCGGTGGGGCCAAACGACGGATTGTCTTCGCCCGACACGCCCCAACCTGGATAGTCATCGAGGCCATTGGCCAAGGGAAACGGGAATTTGTAGGTCGCGAGCCGCGTCTCAACTGCCTTGACCTGCGCTTCGTTCAGGCAGCCGTCGCCGCTCTGGCCTTCCGCGCAGCGCAAGGTGTCCGCCCGAAACTTCGCCTTGCAGGCCACCGCATCCTCGACCAATAGATCATCCGAGCCGTCGGCCTTGTCGCAGGCCTTCAACACGGCATCGGCCACCAGCTTGACCTGGGCCGGACGAATCCAGCCCTCCCCCATCGTCACCAATCCGGAACGCATGCTCGCATGTAGCAAGCCGGTCCAGTTGATGACGGGCACGCGGGCGAAAATGCCGTCAAAATCGTCCGGATAGCGCTGCGCCATGGTCAGCGCCTCGCGGCCGCCTTCCGACGATCCCATGAAGTACATTTTCTCGGGCGCCTTGCCATAGGCGCGTACCATCAGGGCAACGGCGACATCACGCACGCGCTTATACGAGCGGTGGGCAAAATTCTCGAAAGCCTCGACGTTGAGCGCAAAGGTCTGGGGCGGCTCGTCCGGCTTGGCCTCGTGGCCGGAATCGGTGCCGTAGGTGACGAAGCCGCGCGCCAGCGGAGAAGCCTTGTCGAAGGGGTAGGCCGGCGGCAGGCCGAGACCCGTGATCAGAACGCCATTGAACCCGCCCCCGCCATATTGCAAAGACCGGCCGTTCCACTCCACCGGCAGGTTCACCTGGAACAGGATCGGGGGCGCGTTGGGATCGGTCGGCTCGATGTGGCCGAGCACCTTGCAAAAGGCTGGGTTTGCGGGCGTGATGCGTGCGGCCGGGGTGGGCCCGCGTTCGGCAGCGGTGAGCATCGAAGGCGTTTGCAGGGTGGCGGAATCGATCCGGACGGCGTCTGGTGCCGCTCCGGCAAGACCGCGGCAGGTCGCGCCGGGATCGCCTGCGAAGGTCGCCGCGGATACGGACGAGACGGTTGCCAGCACCGCCAAGACGCCGCCAGCCGATGCGCATGCACCGGCTCGAATTCGCACCATGGTTTCCACCCTGTTTGTTGTTGATGCCCGTTTCAGGCCGACCCGCGCATTCAACGCAAACCCGCAATTGCGGTCAATCGGCGCGACGCTCGATGAAAGCTCGCCTGGTACCGATAATATTCGATCCGGGGCCGCCTCCGGGCGGCCTTCTTTTTTTGGCTGATAACACTCAGGTTTGCTAACTACGATGGAACCGATTCTATCCCTTCGAGGAATGTGATATGCGCGCGCTCCTGTTCTGCCTGGTCGGGCTGATGACAGCTTCCTCGGATTTCGCGTTGGCCGACATGAAGCTGTCGACGAAACCCGCCGCCGGCGCCAACGAAACCAGGTATTTCACCGCGATCGATGGCCTGATGGACGGCAATGCCGACGTCGTGCTGAAGGAAACCCGCCAGGGCAAGAGCGTCACCTCGGCGGTGCTCGACGTCTGCTATCCCGTGGCCAAGGGCTCCGACCGCAAGGACCGCTTCGTCGCCAACCTCGCGGTGAACGGCCAGACCCTGACCGGCACCACGCAGAGCCTTGGCGACAAATTGCCGGTGACCGTGAAGCTGGTGCGCCGACCGACCGGAGATACCTTCGAATTCAGGGGCGAGATCAGCGTCGGCCCAACCGTGACGGAGGTCGCCTCCTCGGACAATTCCGACCTCAGCGAAAAGGAATTCCTGGACAATCAGTCGACCGATGACGGCATCACGGCGGCGCCAAAGGATTTTACCGAAGTGTCCCCGGAATCGGTTGCGGTGAAGGTCAAGCTGGACGCAGCGGCGGATTTCCTCAAGGGGTTGAAGGGGCAGGATCTCGAGGTGTCGCTGAGCGGCCTCGCCGTGACCTGCGACGCGCTGCGCGCCGGCGAGCAGACCATCAATATCGCGGTCGATCCGGATCGCGCCGCGGCGCTGATTGCGAAGGCCAAATCGGCACCCGGGGTGATCGCCGCCGGCTGGACCGCCGGGGTCGTGGAAATGGACCGCACCATCCGGATCGCGGCGGCCGACTGGCGCGACGGCGACAAGCTCAACAAGGACAAGCTCGCCGCGGCGGTTGCCAACGTGCTGGCGAAAACGCTGGCGGCGAAGACCTCGTCGTCGGCATGGAACGCCAATACCGGCAAGCTGAAATTGACCTTCAAGCGCCCGAGCCAGATATTACCGGGGCTCGACCTCACCGAGACCATCGAAGTCACCGCTTTGGTCGCGCCGGACCGGCCCGGCGGCTCCGACCGGCTGTTGCTGTGGATCAGCACGCCTGTGATCTCGACGGCGGATGAAGGCAGCGGCCCCAAGCTCAATCTGGCCGACGAGTCCAGCAGCGACGACGAAGGCGACGCCAGGGACGACAGCGGATCGGTCGACGCCCTGGCCAAGGAATTCAAGGGTCAGCGCTGGGACGCGGACAACTCGGCCTGGAAATAGCCCGGCCTGCGGCGGGTCTGCTCCCGCCGCACCCTCCCCTCCTTCCGGTGCACGCTTTCCATGCAATCCGCGCATTTGACATGCCGCACCGCAGCGGCAATGAACAAGCCATGTTCGGGCCAGGACTTTTTCGGGCCAAGGCTTGCAGGGTTTCATCGTTGATGGCGCGCTATGACGTAGTGGTGATCGGCGCCGG
>Ga0302314_10002269_pt1 | contig 35773 bp, 26 predicted proteins | sample III_Palsa_N2_3_FD_200533 | JGI IMG/M metagenome (GOLD analysis project Ga0302314, IMG submission 200533) | Peat permafrost microbial communities from Stordalen Mire near Abisko, Sweden - III_Palsa_N2_3 | ecosystem: Environmental > Terrestrial > Soil > Palsa > Peat permafrost | place: Sweden...
GTGTCGCAGCCCGCAGAAATACCAGCCTGTACGGTCCAGTGGTCGCTTAGCTTCGTTGTAAGATTCGCACCGAACTGCGTGTAGCAGTCATAGGTATAAAGAATCGAATGCGAATAGGTGTAGTTATTAGGCGCAAGCTGCGCTTCAATGTCAGGCAGTGAAATGTACCGTCCAATGCGAAGCACCGAACCCTGGCCAAGCTTGGGGAAGTAGGCATCGTAGTAGAACATCACCGGGTCAAAGCCATACTGAGCATTTTTTACAAGAAGCTGCTGGCTCAACAGGCCATGCGAGGTAGTGAAGCGATAGTCCGTTCCGTATAGAAGGGCCACGCGATAGCCCCAATCGAAGTGGTCTTTCTGCGCTGTGTTCTCAGTCCGCTCGAAGTAGACAGCAGCCTGATCGAGCTGAATCGTATTCGAGTAAACGTCGTAAGCAGCCGGCGCATTCGCGGTGATTCCTTTGCTGGCGTTCGTCTTATTGTTAGTAGAGCCGTTGCCTCCAACCTCAACCCAGCCATAGATCTTGTTGACACCCTTGTTCTCATTCAATGCCTGCATCAAGGGATAAGTCTGTCCATCGGGCGAGCCGATAACAGGCGTACCGCCAATCGGCCAGTCTGTCGCTGGGTACGGTGGGGAGGGAATTGGAGCAGGCGTTCCGCGGCGTGGCGACTGCGGTACCGCAGTACCGGGGCCATTGCCAGCCCAGTCTGCAACATAGGCACGACCCAACCTGTGCATAAAGCTTTGATCCAGCGCAGGCGGGGTTGCAGTTACAGGTGCGGCGGGTGCAGGGACTGCGGATATTGCCGTTGGCGACTGAGAATCAGTAGAGATGGCAACGGTAGCAGTCGCGTCAGAAGCAGTGTTGCTGGATACAGGAGCCGAGGAAGCTACAAGCACGGGCGCAACCACGGGGCTGCTGGATTGAGCTTGTACGACGAGCGGAGCAAGCACGAAAAGAGCGCAAATAAGAGAATGACGCATGTACGACCTTTCTACTTCTTGAGTAGAAAGGCGACCCCTGTAAGGGGTGCGTAGAAAAGACGTTAAAAAGTTGTAAGTTCCGTGTCCGTCTCGGCAAGTGGTTCAGGACGAAAGCGATAGCCCACCCACGGTTCGCTTTCGATGTAGCTCGCATTGCCCGCAGCGTCTATTTTTTTCCTCAACTGCGCTACCAGCACGCGCAGATACTCCGGCTGATCCATCCCCGCCGCCCCCCAGATCGACCGCAGCAGCGTCTTATGCGTCATCACCCGGTTGGGATTCTGTGCAAACAGCAGCAGTAAATCAAACTCTTTCGGCGTCAAATGGATCGCCTGCCCCCGCACTAAAGCCATGTGAGCATCCGCATCGATCACAAAATCCCCAGCCTCAACGCGAAGCTCAGACTCCTCGCGATCAGGCGTCCGACGCAACTGCGCCCGAACTCGCGCCAGCAGCTCCGGCATACTGAACGGCTTCGTCAGATAATCGTCCGCACCTTCGTCCAAAGCATTGATCTTCATCTGGTCGGTATTGCGAACACTGAGTACGATGATCGGCGTCTGTGAGACCCGCCGTATAGCCTGAGTCAGCTCCAACCCATTCATCTCCGGCATCGCAAGATCGGTAATGATCAAATCCGGCTTATCGGTCTCAAATCGCTTATAAGCGTCCACCCCATTGTCAGCAACCAATACCTCATACCCGCTACTTTGCAGCGAGGCACGCAGCATCCGCGTAATCTGCCGTTCATCATCCACAACCAGAATGCGTTTCAAACTTCCTCCTGCGTCACAATGTGCAGATCCACATGCGGCGCTTCCGACATGAACTTCTGGATCGCCAGGTAGTACATATACTTTCGCAACCCATGCAAAGCCGATCGTCCCACAATCGCCTGCGTGATTCTATTCTCCCGCACAAAAGCCGCAGAAGCCCGTGCAGTATCGCTTCCGGTTAGATTCACAACCGAAGCTCCCAGATTCGTAGCAAACTGCAGGCTCGACTCCAGCGTCCGCTTACGTTGCGGCTCTGCGTCGCGCTCGCTCATCACATGCAGCACATACAGCTCCGCGCTTAGGGCATCAGCCAGCTTCGCTCCACGAGCAATCAAATCGCGAGCCTGCCCGTTCGAGCTGATACAAACCGCAACCTTTTCCCCAACTGACCAATGCGCTCCAAGCCGCTTCCGCTTTACGTAGTCGTCCAGTGTACGATCCACAGCCCGCGTCACGCGTTGCAACGCCATCTCTCGCAACGCAATCAGATTGCCTCGCCGAAAAAAGTTAGAAAGCGAGCGTTCCACCCGTTCCATCGGATAAATATCACCCCGCCTCATGCGCGTCACCAGCGCTTCCGGCGTCAGATCGCTGATCACGATCTCGTCCGCTCGATCCAGCACCCAGTCCGGAACCTGCTCCCGTACGCCGATCCCGGTCAGCGCCTGCACCCGCGGAGCCAGGCTCTCCACATGCTGAATGTTGATCGTGCTCAGCACGTCGATCTTGTTCTCCAGCAGCAGCAAGACATCTTCATACCGTTTCTCAAACCGGCTACCTTCAATGTTGGTATGCGCCAGTTCGTCGATCAACGCCACCTGCGGCATCCGCGCCAGGATCGCATCCACGTCCATCTCGGTAAACAGCGTGCCTTTGTAATCGATCTCATGCCGGGGAATCTGCTCCAACTTTGAGACCAGCTCCGCCGTTCCACTACGTCCGTGCGTCTCTACAATCCCGATCACAACATCTTCGCCGCGGCTTCGCCGGCGTATACCTTCGCTCAACATGCTGTACGTTTTGCCTACGCCAGGCGCATACCCAAGGAACACCTTGAATCGGCCGCGCTGCTTCTCTTCGTTAGCAAGCAACCAGTCTTCCGGAGATTTTCTTTCATCACTCACGCCGTACAATTCTCCTCATGCACTCTCGCCGTCTCATCTCGATCACTCGTTGGATGTTGGCATTTGGCGCTCTGGCCGGAATTGTACTCGTCTACAGGCACTGGCTCCACGTCAACCCAACCACAGTGGCCTTAACGCTGCTTCTTTTCATCCTCGTGCTTGCAGCGGAGTGGGAGCTGCGCTACGCCGTCGGCGTCTCTATCGCTGCGACAGCCTGCTATAACTTTTTCTTCCTCCCCCCGGTCGGCACCTTCACCATTACTGACCCGCAAAACTGGCTCGCCCTCTTCGCATTTCTAGCCACGGCTATCATCGCCAGCCGCCTCTCGCAGCGCGCCCGCAACGAGGCCATGGAAGCTCGTTCACGCCAAAGGGAACTCGAAGTTCTCTTCCGTCTCAGCCGCGAACTCCTCCAGACCGAAAGCGTCGCCACCCTCGTCAGTTCCGCTCCTTCCGCCGTCGCCAGCGTCACCGCCGCAAAGTCCGGCTTGCTCTATCTGCTCGAAGGTGACCGCCTCTACCAGGTAGGCAGCAGTGGCGTCTCCGACATCGAACTGCCACACCTCCGACAGCTATCCACAGCGCTATCATCCGTAAAAATCGACGCCGACGAGATCCAGGTCCCACTCCGCACCGGTGTTCGCCCCCGAGGCCTATTGTTGTTACGCGGCGTCACTCTCTCGGCAGAAACAGCAGAAGCCATCGGCGGCCTCATCTCCATCTCCATCGACCGTGCACAGGCCCTCGAAAACGTCGCACGTGGCGAAGTGGCTAAAGAAAGTGAGCGTCTCCGCACGCTCATGATCGACTCCATCACCCACGAGCTACGAACGCCACTCACCTCCATCAAAGGCGCCGCAACAACGCTGCTCTCCGGCTTCGTCACTCCAGAAAACACCCACGAACTCCTCACCATCATCGACGAAGAAAGCGATCGCCTCAACCGGCTCGTCTCTGAAGCTGTAGAAATGGCCCAGCTCGACGCCCAACAAGTCCAGATGCACTTCGCTCCGGTAAACGTGCTCCAGATCGTCAAAGACTCCCTCGAAGCCTGCGCTTGGGTCCAGGAAAGTCACCCCATCAGCATCGAAGTCCCAGACCAGCTAGCAATCCGTGCCGACGCTAGCTTTCTCAAAAAACTCATCTGCAACCTCCTCGAAAACGCCGCAAAATACTCCCGCCCACAAACCCCCATCACCGTCTCTGCCGAGCAACGCAGCGGAACCATCGCCGTCAGCGTTGCCGACCGCGGTATTGGCATCGACCTCTCCGATCAGTCCCTCATCTTCGAGCGCTTCTACCGTGCCCGTTCGCAAGCCGAAGGCACCGCCGGCACAGGCATGGGACTAGCCATCAGCCGCTCCATCATTGAAGCCCACGGCGGCGAAATCCACGTAACCAGCCAGCCCGGTCAAGGCTCCGTCTTCACCTTTACCGTGCCCGCGACCCAAACCGCCGCATAGCCAGCGTGCGAAGTCTCCAAATATTCGCTAAGCTGATCAGCACATGCCTTCACTCCAGCAGCCGTCTCCGCAGACCCTTGCTCGTCTCGCGGTCCTCATCCCTTCATGGCAGCCGGAGCCAGCGCTCACCCAGCTTGTAAACGATCTTTCCACCCACGGCTTCGGCGCAATCATCCTCGTCAACGACGGCAGCAGCCCGCAATCCGCGCCAATCTTCGAACCCCTCACCGCCATCTCGTCCGTTCATCTGTTAACCCACGCCGTAAACCTCGGCAAGGGCCGCGCGCTCAAGACCGGCATCAACTACACCCTCACCGCACTCCCACAGATCGACGGCCTCATCACTGCCGACGCTGACGGCCAGCACACTGTCAAAGACATCGTTCGCGTAGCCCTCGCTCTGCCATCCTCCAACGGCTCCGTCGTCCTCGGCGCTCGCACCTTCGCGGCTGACGTCCCACTCCGCAGCCGCTTCGGCAACGTTCTCACGCGCAACATCTTCGCCTTCGTCACCGGCGCAAAGCTGGCCGACACCCAAACTGGCCTCCGCGCTTTCCCACGCAACCTCCTACCCGAGCTCCTCACCCTCGACGGCGAGCGTTACGAGTACGAAATGACCGTCCTCGCCCACGTCTGCCGTCAGCGCAAGCCCGTCGAAGTCCCCATCGAAACCGTCTACATCGACGGCAATCGCTCCTCACACTTCGACCCCATTCGCGATTCGATGCGCATCTACTTCGTGCTCGCGCGCTTCTACTTCTCAGCCATCGTCGCTGCCGGCATCGACTTCGCCGGGTTCTCCATCGCCTTCGCAGTCACGCATAACATCTTCGCCAGCGTAGCCTTCGGTCGCCTCAGTTCGCTCGTCAACTTCGCTCTCAACAAAAAATACGTCTTCCAGAGCCGGGCATCGGTGAAGGGAACACTCGCACGTTACTACGTGCTCGTCGCCGTCATCGCCGGCCTCAGCTATCTCCTCATCTGGTCGCTCCACCGCTACCTTCACTGGAACGTCTTCGCCGCCAAGCTAGTCGTGGATACCCTCCTCAGCCTCGTCAGCTTCTCTGTGCAGCGCACCTTCGTCTTCCGAAAGGCGGAAGAATAATGTCGCGCACCAGGGCCGCAAAACTCATCTGGATTATCACCGCCCTTTGGCTCTTCGTCTTCCTCGCCTCGCTCAAAACCGGCTGGCTCGGCTGCTTCTTCTTCGACTCTGGCCACGCTCACGTGCAGGGCATCGACTTCTTCCCAGTCGAGCGAGCCTTCCTCAACCTCGCCTCTGGCCACAGCGAGTTCGACACCTTCGCCATCAACTACGGCCCCTACGCCACCTGGTTCCTCTACCACCCCGCACTCGCGCTGGTCATCGGCCCACTGTTCGCTGCCTTCGCTCCATGGAAGGCCTACGCCCTCTGGACAGCCGTCTCCACCGCTCTCATGGGCACCTCTGCTTGGATCATCATGCGCCGCGGCACAGATCCCCTCCGCCGCGCCCTCGTAGGTCTCATCATGCTCGGCGGTTTCCCGGTCTACATTATGCTGTACGTCGGCAACGTGCAGGCCCTGCTCGTTCTCTCCATCACGCTCGTCTTCGTCTCCGTCGACGACCTTCGAGAAGAAGGCCCAACCCCCTCCAACCAACGCCTCCTCCTCGTTGGCCTACTCATCAGCCTCTTCTCCAAACCCGCCGTGCTGGCCATGCTTCCGCTGTTGCTCCTGCTCAAGCAGACCCGCCGCACCGCGCTCAAAGCGATAGGCATCTACGCAGTCGTCTCTCTCGCATTCCTCGTCGTCCCCGGCCTCAACCCCGAATCCATCACCTGGCAGCAGCGTATCGACCTGGCGACTCACCCAGCCACAGTCGCTCAGACAATGAACGTCTACACCAACGGCTTTCAGGTCACGCCCGCGATGAAAGACAACAGCGTCCACTGGTTCGCCATGACTGGCCTCAGCGACTTCCGCTTCCCCCACATCGACGTCTACTCACTCCCCGCCTTCCTCGACGTCATCTTCCACACTCACACCCCAGACGCCCTCTACCGCATCCCGGCGATCCTTATCCTCGAAATGTCGCTGTTGGTATGGTTCGTCCGCGCTCGCCCGCAACGCCTCGAAGCCGCCCTAATGGTCTTCATGGCCGCCTCGCTACTCGTCTTCCTCAGCTACGGCCTCGTCTGGGAGTACCACTACGCAGGAGTCTTTCCCATCATCGCGCTCCTGGTCATGCGCCAACGTCTCAGCCGAATAGAACTCGCTATCATAGCCATGGGCGCAATCATCTGGCTTCCCACCCTCTACGTTTTCGTCAGAAATCAAGACCCCCATCTGCTCTGGCTTCACACCCTGCTTCGCTTTACCCGCGTCGTCCCCGTGCTGGCAATCTTCTGCCTGCTCCTGCTCAACGCCTGGCGCAAAGCCACGCAAGGCGGCCTGCAAACTCGCCCCATCCTCACCGACTAACTAACTTATAGCCCTCTTAGTAAGCGGTCGAATCACTACATAACTGTCATCCTGAGCGGCGTGTCTTGCGGCTTTACGCAAGACACGCAGTCGAAGGACCTGCCATGCCACCTGGCGAGCTATACGGTCTCCGGCTTTCGGCCACGGCCTCTTCGCAGAATCACCGCGAACTATAGGCTGACCCTGTAGGGCTTCCTCAACTCAGGTACCCCAAGGCTTCAGCCTTGGGTCTCATAAAGCCTTAGGAGATTGGGCTTTAGCCCGTGGGGAATGTCTTCTTCTCCGGCCATACTCCTATTTCCAAAGGGCAAATAGTACGGACTACCTCTTGGACCCCTGCTGCACACTCTGCGCCCAAGCCAGATTATTCTTCGCCAGTTGCATCCCCGGATCAAACTCAATCGCCTTGTTGAACCACGCAGCGGCCTCATCCGGATGCTTCTTCATCATGTAAGCTGTCCCGATATTGTTCGCTGCAACCGCGCTCTTCGGCTCCAGCTTCAGCATCTCCCGCCACGCCACAATCGACTGATCGTAGTCGCCCGCATGAAGATCGTTAAGCCCTTCCGCAAGATAAAAAGCTCCATCGTGTACCGGAGCCGTTTGCGCGGCGACCGTATTCGCTCCAAGCACTTTCGATTTCTCGTCGGAAGCCCACTTCAAGTTATTCCGTGCCAACTGAAACTCCGGGTTGATCGTCAACGCACGATTGCACTCGTCGATGGCCGTCGCATACTCCTTCTGCAACGTATGCGCCACGCAAAGATCGTTCCACGCCACCGCATTCGTCTTGTCTTCAGCAACCACCGCACTCAACACAGGAATCGCCCGCGCCGGCTGGCCTCCATTGATGTAGGCCAGCGACAAGCTGATCCTGTTGGTAGATGTCGGAGAACTCTGCGCCGCTGACTCCTGCGACGCCAGATCGGTCTGCGCTGCTTCTACATTTGCCGGCGCGGAACTCCCGTTACCGTGCCCACTAAAAGTTCTCACCCCCAGATAAACCAACGGCACCGCAAGCAACAGCGCAGCAACTCCCAGGCGCATCCCCCGCGAGGTCCCTTCCGCCGCAGCAGGTGTCTCACTCGAAGACGTATCCATAGATTCAACGTCGCGATCAGCAGGTATTTTGTCGAAGGTCATGATGTGAGAAGCCTACTCTGTTGGCGATGAAATCTGCAACGCACAGCGCAGCTATCGTCCATCCCTCAAAATCATTGTGATACTAAGGTCTTTAAGTTGTGGAGCAACAAAACGCCGCTGAAAAGTCGCATAGTCGCTAACCGCCGAGACCATGAGCAAAACCGCAACTCCAGCAAGGAAGGTTCGCTGCTCAGTCCGCCTAAGCCGCTTCGCAATACCTTCCGCAATCCACCAGCAACCCAACCCACCCACCAGATAAAGCGGCCCATAAGCCGGGCAGATGTAGCGAAAATTCAAATGGTGCGGTGTAACCGCAGCCGCTCCAACAAAGAACAATGCAACCCCAGCAAAACCAATCGCAACAGTCCGGTCGATCGTCGCTCCGGTCAGCCTGTCGAGGGGCCCTGCCAACGCCACCAGGCCCAACGGAAAGCAAACCACCGCCAACGGGCTGATCATCCAAAACCCATGCAGTAAATCGACTGCGGTTCCACTTTCATACGTCCTGCTGTACTGGCTCCCCGCTAAAAACACGGCCGTCTTATGTGGATACTCGAACAGCAACCGCGCGTCACCCAGCAAATACGTCAACCAGCCCAACGCAACCGCAACCGAACCCACCCACAACCCCAGAAAAATCGCCAGTTGTCTCCCGCCAGACCGTCGCTGCAACAAGCTCCAGACCACGCATACACTGAGCAGTCCGAACACCGCTGTTGGCACCTCTTTCATCGTCAGACACGCCGCTCCCGTCAACGTAAACGCCAGCGACCACAGCCAATGCCGCGCTCCACTCACAATCTCCGCCGCCGTCAGCATCAGCCCCAGCGTCAACATCTCCACCGTCGCATCCTGCCAGCCTTTGTGCCCGGTCATCAGCGGCAACGCCGAACTCGCATAAAACGTCAGCGCAATCACAGACACAACCGGCCCAAAGAATCGCCAGCCAATCCGTGCCAGCAGCAGCAGGGAAGAGATACTGGCCGCACACGAAACCCACGTCCCCACCATCTCATCGGTCCGTCCGGTAATCCGCATCATGCCGGCAAGCAGATAAAGAAATCCCGCTCGCGTCGGCGGTGGAAGCGAAGGATCTCCGCGAAACTCCGCCATCATCACCGGAAACGCTGCATGTCCCAGGTCGTGTATCAGCCGTGCCTGCCGCGCATAGTTCCACTCATCAGGACTCCTTACAGAACTTCCAGCATCCAGCAACCGCAACACCGCACCCACGCACAACGCTCCAACCAGCACCCACCACAAGGCTCTGCGCGAAGGCAGCCACAAACCCACCGACAGCGGTTTGCTCACTTGCCCGCGGCCTTCTGCGAGATAGACCAAGCCAGGTTATTCTTCGCCAACTGAAAATCCGGCTTCAACGCCACGGCCTTCTGCGCTGCTGCAATCGCAGCATCCCACTTGTGCATCGCTTCATAGCTTGCGGCAATATTGTTCCAGGCCTCAGCCGAGTTCGGATTGATCGCCAACGCCTTCCGCGCAGCCGCAATACTCTCACCATACTTCCCAGCTTGGTTCAACGACATCGACTGATTAATCCAATCATCCACCGTCGGAGCCGCAACAGTCGCCGCACTCGCCACAGTCTTCCCACCAGCCTTCTCCTGCGAGTACCAAGCCAGATTATTCTTCGCCAGTTGAAAGTCCGGCTTCAACCGCAGCGCTTCCTGCTCATTCCTAATTGCCTCATCCCACTGCCCCAAAGCTCCATAACCCGCACCTATATTCACATAAGCATCCGCCGATTGCGGATCAAGCGCCAACGCCTTCCTCGCCAACTCAATCGACTCCGCATACTGTCCCTGCTTATACTTCGCCAGCGAAGCATTGATCCAGAACGCACCGTCCTGCACAGGCGGATGCTGCAACAACGCCACCGCAGCAGCATCTCCCGGCATCAACGCCACCGTCTCCTGCGCTGTTTGCAACGCGGCTTTTAGATCACCCGCCCGCGCATACGTATCAATCAACACATCCCTCTGAAGCGGCCTCTGCGGATCAAGCTGGATCGCCGTCTGCAACTGCGCAATCGCTTCCGGAAACCGCCCCCTCTGGCTCAGCCAACGCCCATAGAACGCGTGGGGTGCATCATCCGTAGGCGCCAGCCGGATCGCCCGCTCAAAATGCTGCTCCGCCGTAGCATTTTCATTGGCCGCAGCGTCTCCATTCGCCTGATCGGCCATCGCTCCATTCAGCACACCCAGGTTGATCTCCAACGTCGGATAGTTCGGTGTATATAGCAGTGCCCGCGTAAACAAATCCAACGCCGCCGGATAAGCCCCCTTGTTCATCTGCGTCAGCCCATAGATCATCAACCCGCGGCCATTGTGCGGCGACTTCTCAGCATCATCCCGCCACAGCGACTCCTCATCGTGCCAAACCGCATTCCTCACATGCACGCCATACCCATAGCCCACCAACACAAGCACAGCGACACCAGCCAGCACAGGCCGCAGCTTCATCAACTGCTGTTCATCCAGCACGCGCAAGATCAGCAGCCAAGCCGCCCAAACCACCGCCAGGATCAGACCCACAAATGAGAAGAACATCCGATGATCGTTCTCCACCTCACTCAGCGGATACAGCGAGGTAGGCAACTGCGTCACCACAAACCAGATCAACCCAAACGCAATCGGATACAACACCCGCCGCCGCAAACTCACCCAAATAGCAGCCACCAACGCCGCCAGAAACACCAGCCCCACCACCGCCTGTAGATTCAGCACTGTAAACGGCGCAAGATCCGTATCGACGTTCAAATGCAGCGGCAGAAACAACTCCGCGCAGTACCGTGCCCACACATAAGGCTGCGCCAACCGGTACGCCCACGGAGAAATTATCGACGGCAGAAACGACTTCGGCGTCATCGCCGACTGCAATACCAGCAGCGCCACCGTCACCCCAACCGACGGCAAAATAGCCACCACACCTCGCCGCAACCGCACCGCCAGCGACTCCGCAGCATCCTCAAACAAGCAAACATAAAGCAGCAGCAAAACAGGGAACACCGCCGCCGGAGGCTTCGAAAGCAGCGCAAACGCAAACGGCAGCAGATAAAGCCCCGTCTTCCGCCGCTCCGGATACCTCGCAAAAACATACAGCGCCGCCACACACCCCAGCGTGCAATACAGGTCTCCCCGCTGGATCACATAGTTCACTGTCTCGGCCATCGCCGGATGCAGCCCAAACCACGCCGCTCCAAACAGCGCCAGCCACGCATTCACCGGATCGGGCTTGATCTTATCCAGCAGCAGCCGGTACAGCGCATACAGCAGCACCACCTCACCCAGAAACAGCAAAAACGTTCCCAGATGAAACCAGAGCGGCACATACCCACGCCCCAGCGCATAATCCATCGCCAGCGAAGTCGACACAATCGGACGATACGTCCGGTTCGCCGGCAGCACGCTGAACGTCGTCGTATCCGTAAAGAACCGCGGCACGTTCTTCAGGCTGCGCACGGCAGGGTTATCGACGACCGTATGAAAGTCGTCGAAGTGAAATGCATTCTCAAACGAGTTCGAGTAGGCAATCACGATCGCCAGCAGCGCAAAGACCATCGCTGCAACGTGCAGATTTTTCCGTTCAGTTTTCACGAAGTCCCATCATAGCGGCCCCCACCCGCCAAAGGCACGCCCAAGAGTAGCTACCCGCAAGAAACTCAACCCTTCCCTCGTATGTTCCGCACCTCCTCCCATTTTGGGAATCCGAGGATGTGGTTCGATCCCAGGTAACATGACCAGACCTACGGTCCATTTACTACTCAAAACTCTATGGATGTAACTCAACAAAGATATCCGCTGCAATATCAGTATCTTGGTTGATCCCTGCCAAAACGCGACGGGAGAGTGAATATTTTTTCCACATGCCTCAAATCGGTACACGGGCGTAGTACGATTTCGCAGTCATCCCAAACATCTTTCATTCGTTCTCGAAAACGAAGGTGTACAGCTTTTGTCCTACCCCGTTGAGTTTTTGGGCCTTGTTGTAATCCGTGCGTGAGTACTTCACAGGAGTGTGTCTTGAAGCGTCTATCTCAGAAGCGTTTTTCCCCGAAGCGCGTGTTCCAGGCCAGCCGTCTTTTCGCTGCCTTTATCGCTATCGCTCTCGCTTCCACCTTCGCTCACGCCACGGAAGTTGCGTTGACTAACGACGCTCACGTGAACTCGACTCGCACGACGACGAACTTCGGTACTCTGGCGAACCTGTATGTGGGCAACGGCAACACGGCGTTTCTGCAATACGATCTGAGCACGTTGCCAGCGGGGATTACGGCGTCCCAGGTATCAAAAGCGACGTTGACGCTCTTTGTAAATCGTGTCAACACCGGCGGCACGATCAGCTTGTCTCCCGTCACGTCCGCATGGACTGAGTCCTCGGTAACCTACGCAACTGAGCCGGCTATCGGCACCTCGACGACAAGCTTCACGGCAGCTACTTCCGGCGTCTACGTCACTGTTGACGTCACAGCGTTAGTGCAGGGCTGGATCACCACTCCCTCCAGCAACAACGGCCTCGCTCTCACTTCCTCCGCAGCAAACGTTCTTCTCGACAGTAAAGAAAACGACGAAACCGGACACGCCGCCAAGCTCGATATCACGATCACTTCCATGGGCGCCACCGGAGCCACTGGTTCCACAGGCGCTCAAGGCGTGCAGGGTGTTCAGGGCATCCAGGGAATCCAAGGCGCAACCGGTCCTCAAGGAGCTCAGGGCGTCATCGGCGCCACGGGCGCGCAAGGCATCCAGGGTATTACCGGAGCCACCGGCAGCATCGGTGCAACGGGCGCTCAAGGGATTCAAGGCATCACCGGAGCAACAGGCCCCCAGGGCATTCAAGGTATTGCCGGAAATACTGGCATCACAGGGGCAACCGGAGCTCAGGGCATCCAGGGTATTACCGGAGCTACGGGCAGCGTCGGCGCGACCGGCGCCCAAGGCATTCAAGGTGTCACCGGCAACACTGGCTCTGTCGGAGCCACCGGCAATATCGGTGCCACTGGCAGCACAGGGGCTACCGGAGCAATAGGTAACGTCGGTTCGACTGGATCGACGGGTAGCGTTGGAGCTACGGGTACCACTGGTAGTACGGGTGCGACGGGCTTGACTGGCGCAACTGGAAGCACCGGCGCTGCTGGTTCAACCGGCTCTACCGGCGCGACGGGCAGCACAGGAGCCACCGGCGCGACGGGTATTACCGGAACGACTGGTTCGACGGGTAACGTCGGCGCTACCGGAGTCACCGGCACTACGGGTGCGACAGGCTTGACGGGCGTAACTGGAAGCACCGGCGCCGCCGGTTCAACTGGCTCTACGGGTGCCACTGGTAGCACTGGAGCGACCGGGGCAACGGGCATTACCGGAACTACCGGATCGACGGGCAGCGTCGGAGCTACGGGTATCACTGGTAGTACGGGTGCGACAGGCTTGACGGGCGTCACTGGCAGCACTGGTGCCGCTGGTTCAACGGGCGCTACTGGCAGCGCAGGAGCTACGGGTGCTACGGGTAACGTCGGCGCTACCGGATTGACAGGCGTCACTGGCAGCACTGGAGCCGCTGGTTCAACCGGCGCAACGGGCGCTACTGGCAGCGCAGGAGCTACGGGCGCTACGGGTAACATCGGCGCTACCGGATTGACGGGCGTCACTGGCAGCACTGGCGCCGCTGGTTCAACTGGCGCAACGGGTGCCACTGGAAGTGCGGGCGCAACCGGCGCAACGGGTGCTACTGGCAGCGCAGGAGCGACCGGTGCCACGGGTAGCATCGGGGCAACAGGTTCCGTAGGAAGTACCGGTGCTCCCGGTGCTACCGGAGTTACCGGTGCTACTGGCAGTACGGGCGCGACTGGCAGTACGGGCAGCACAGGTGCTACTGGAGCCGCAGGGGCAACAGGCGCTGGCTTCGCCAACGGCACTGCCGCCAACCAGCTTTACATCACAGGATCCACCCCGTTCGCTCCGACCAACCCGGTGACGATCTTGCCAACAAGCGCAATGCCCGCGCATACCGGGGATGTCACAAATACTGCCGGGTCCCTGGCACTGACAATCGCCAACAATGCGACCGCGGGCAACGACATCGTCACCGCTCTCGGCTCCGCAACCACCGGCACCATCCCCGCCGCACGGCTTGGTACAAGCTCCGGCACGGCAACCACCTTCCTCAATGGCAGCGGAGCTTTTGCCGCTCCCTTCGCCCTTACCACCACTGGCACCAGCGGCGCAGCTACCTTCAGTTCCGGCACACTCAACGTCCCTAACTACGCCAGCGGCGGAGGCTTGACAGTTTCCAGCATCCACACCGGGACCCTCACCGGCACGGCCAACCTGTTCGCCACGATCACAGACGGCCAATCGATACAGCTTCCAGCTGCGACTACCGCCGGTCAGCAAGTGCTTCTGGTCTCGGCAGCTGGTACGAGCACCGCATCGGGCTTCACCATCACCGTCGGTTCGGGAGACACTCTCACTCAGCAGGATGGAGAGGGTACCACCGGATTGAGCTTATGCACCGCCATCTCTGACGGGGCACATAAATGGTGGACTCTGTCATGCAATTAGTGCCCATGGGCGGAAGGAGGCTGCGATGATTCGAAAGATTGCAAGGCATTGGTTTCTCCTTTGTCTCTGCTCCATGCAGGCAGGCTACGCTTTCGCGCAGGCCACCGAACCCCCGACAGCAACGGCCTCCCCCCGGACGGTTGCCATCGCGCCGGATACCTGCCCTGTCGTTCATCCGGGCGATACCGTGACGCTGGACTGGAATCCCGGCTACGATCCCGCGTGGCCCGTTTCCAGTGTCGACGGGTTCATCCTGAAGATGAAACGGCAGCCGTATGTCACTCATGGGCACTTGGACATGCCGCTGGTACTGTGGACGCCCTTGCCGTTTCATTCCTCGCCCTCGTTGGCGAACGGCTTCTTCCACATTGAGATGAAGATCCGGGAACGGCGTGCCTCAGGTGAGTATTACCTGGTGAGCGCGGAGGACCGGCCGCACGTCTCTCCGGACTACAGCGGACCCAAGCCACGGATGACCCATTCGCCAACGGACGGGCGGTTTTGCGTCAACTATCAGGACACCGGAACCCCAGTGCGACCCCCAAATCATGACTTTTAGGACCGGTTTAGAGTCCAGCCGCGCGCCACACCCAGGCACACCGAAGTCAAGCTGCTGCGAAGAGTAGTTTCTCAGCGAAACCGAAATGTAGTGTCAACGAAAGGAACAGAAAATGAGTGATCAATACCTTGGTGAGATCCGCATGGTCGGCTTCAATTTTGCACCTCAGGGATGGGCCCTGTGCAACGGCCAAACGCTGAGTATCTCTGCCAATAACGCCCTGTTTGCCTTGCTCGGAACAACCTACGGCGGTAACGGTACCACCAACTTCAATCTTCCCGACCTACAGGGACGCATGCCGCTCCACGCAGGTGCCGGAGCCGGGCTGCCTGTTTACGTTCAAGGGGAGAAAGCTGGCTCGGAAAGCATCACCCTCACTCAGCAACAGATGCCCATTCACACCCATACCGCTACCTTTACCCCATCTGGCGGAGGAGGAACGCCAACTGTGAACGTAACTGTTCAGGGCAGCAGCGCCCAGGGCGGAATTGCAACCGCTACTGGAAACTACATTGCCGGCTCCATCAAGGGCACGACCGGCGTTGGGGGCGGAAACGCCTACGTCGCCGCCCCTGCTGCGAATACACTCGGCAACCTCGCTGGCGTGACCGCAACACTCAGTGGCGTCGGCAGCGGTGGTGGCACCGTAATCAACGCCACGGCCGGCGGTAATCTGCCCGTCAGCATCGAACCGCCTTACCTTGCCATCTACTTCATCATCGCCCTCACCGGTATCTTCCCCACACGTGGCTAACCCCCAATCGCAGGAGCGAGCCACAACGGTCGCTCCTGCGCCATGGAAAGAAAGTTTTCAATGGAATTGAAGATTTCAATCGGCAACATCCTCCTCTTCGCCGGCAACTTCGCCCCCGTGGGCTGGCTGCCGTGCGATGGCCGGATGCTGTCGATCGCGCAATTCCAGCAGCTCTTCGCCATCATCGGCACCACCTACGGCGGCGATGGTATCCGAGAGTTCGCCTTACCCAAGCTTCCCAATCTTCAACACGCCATCTACGTCATCGCCGTTTAAGGTCAATCGCTCTAGCATCCGTAATCCGCAATTCTTATGATTCTTCGCCCCGCCACACCGCAAGACGAACCACTGTTGTTCGAGTTATTTGCCGCTGAGAAAGCAGCAGAGTTCACCGCAATAGGACTCACCGAGGCACAGTACCGGCCTCTGCTGGAAATGCAATACCGGGGCCGAGCCATCACCTACTCGGCACAACACCCGGAAGCAGAAAGCTGGATCATCTGCCTGCAGCAAGCGGCAGAGGCTACAGCAGTAGGGCAGTATCTGTTGGTCAAGACGCCGCAGGGATCACGCATCGTCGATCTCGCCGTCCTCCCACAGTACCGCGGACAGGGAATCGCAACGCAGGTCCTCCGGCAGCTTGCACAGCAAAGCGCAGCCACCGGAGAAGCACTCAGTCTCCGGGTGATGAAAGGGAACCAAGCTCAACGGCTCTACACGCGCCTTGGCTTCGACGTAGTCTACGAAGACGAAATCTCATTTGAGATGCTCTGGCGTCTCAAAGCAACCAACGAGGGGAGGTAACGGAACATGGCGCAGGCACTACAAACACCAACGCAAGCCGCTTCTGTCTCAGCCAGCATCCCTTACTGCGTCCCCTCAAAACAACTCTCAATTCCGTTGACAGATCCGTTCGGCAGAGTAACATCGGCAGGTTCTTCAAAAACACTGATTCCAGCATGGAAGCGCACACGTGAGCTTTTGCAGCTACTAGTCGCTTACTTGCTTGTTACAAAGAGACCACGCCTATGTGTTCCAGGGAGTACATTGTGAAGCGTTTATCGTCCTTCTCCGCAGTCCTGTTGTCTATTGTGTTCGCTCTTGCCGGCATCCTATCCACGGCTGCTCACGCGACTGAGGTCGCGTTGACCAACGACGCTCACGTGAACTCGACACGTACGACGACGAACTTCGGCACTCTGGCGAATTTGTACGTAGGCAACGGCAACACGGCGTTTCTGCAATACGATCTGAGCACGCTGCCGGCAGGGATTACTGCATCTCAAATTTCTAAAGCCACGTTGACACTCTTCGTAAACCGGGTCAACACCGGCGGCACGATCAGTTTGTCTTCCGTAACGTCCGCATGGACAGAGTCAGCGGTAACCTACGCGACCGAGCCGACCATTGGCCCCTCGACCACAAGCTTCACGGCATCGACCTCCGGCGTCTACGTCACCGTTGATGTCACGGCCCTGGTTCAGGGTTGGATCACCACCCCGTCCAGCAACAACGGCCTGGCTCTCACTTCTTCCGCAGCCAACGTATTGCTGGACAGTAAAGAGAACGACGAAACCGGCCACGCGGCCAAGCTGGACATCACCATCACTTCCATGGGCGCAACCGGGGCTACAGGCTCCACAGGCGCTCAGGGTGTGCAGGGTGTTCAAGGCGTCCAGGGTAATACCGGTGCTCAAGGAGCTCAGGGCCTTATCGGTGCTACCGGCGCGCAAGGCATCCAGGGCATTATTGGCAACACTGGCAGCGTAGGTGCGACTGGCGCTCAAGGCATTCAGGGCATTACCGGAGCCACAGGAATCGTAGGCGCGACGGGCGCGCAGGGAATCCAAGGCGTAATTGGCAACACCGGTAGCGTCGGTGCGACGGGCGCTCAAGGGATTCAGGGTGTCACCGGCAACACTGGCTCTGTTGGAGCTACCGGCAGTATCGGTGCTGCTGGTTCCACCGGTTCTACGGGAGCCACTGGCAGCACAGGAGCCACCGGCGCAACGGGAAGCACTGGGACAACGGGTTCCACAGGCGCAACGGGCGTAACCGGAGCCACCGGCGCAACGGGTATTACTGGCGCTACCGGCTCGACGGGTAGCGTCGGCGCAACGGGCGTCACTGGTAGTACGGGTGTGACAGGCCTGACGGGCGTCACCGGCAACACAGGTGCTATTGGTTCAACCGGCTCCACGGGTGCCACCGGTAGCACCGGAGCGACCGGCGCAACGGGTAGCGTCGGTGCAACAGGCGTCGCTGGTAGCACAGGTGCAACAGGCGTCGCTGGTAGCACAGGTGCAACAGGCGTCACTGGAAGCACTGGTGTTGTGGGTGCAACTGGGGCTACGGGAGTCACTGGCAGCACAGGTGCGACCGGTTCAACAGGTGTCACTGGTAGTACAGGTGCGACGGGCGTAGCCGGCACAACAGGCGCAACTGGAGCCGCAGGTGCAGCCGCTGGAGGTACCTACTCCTCGTCCACCACTTACGTCCCAGGTTCGGTTGTCACCTCCGGAGGAAACACCTACCTAGCTACCGCCACCACCACGGGCAATGCACCTCCCAATACCACTTACTGGTCCGCCATCTCTGGCGGTTCCGGTAGCGGTGGCGGCGGCGTCTTCCTCTCCGGAGTCGGCTACGGCTCCAGCGGATCGGCGCAAGTCACCACGATCGTTGGTGGCCTAACCGGCACTGTTTCGTTGCTTCCACTCCAGGGAACTCTCAGCGCTCCGTACAACGGCGTCTCGGAAACCGGTGGAACCATCGCAACCAGCCCAGGCATCGTGCAGGTACTGCCTTCCGCCATTACCGTCACTGGCATCAGCAGCACCGGCTCTCTGACCACGGCAATGACCTTGATTGGTACCACCGTAACGCTACAAGCCCAGCTCTGGAAGACGCCCTCTGGGAGCAGCACTGGCTCACCCGTAGCGGGAGCAAGTTGCACGCTCTCTCCCTCGCTTACAGGAGTTTTAGCCGTCGGAACCACCTTCTCCTGCACCACCACCGGCCTGTCGGTAGCCTTCGCCGCTGGCGATTCAGGCTTCGTCGTCATCAGTGCCACCTCTACCGGCCTAACCCTCGTCAACACCGTCAACTTGGACGTTTCTGCCGCAGTTCTCACCAGCGGCAGTGGCGGATCTGCTGGGGCCACAGGCGCTACCGGTGCAGCAGGAGCTACCGGTGCGACAGGCAGCACAGGTCTCACTGGAGCGCAGGGCCCCGCTGGTGCGACAGGTTCCACGGGTAGCACTGGCGTTCTGGGCACCGTCACCAACTACGCGACAGCAACGGCCTACACCATCGGTCAGGTGGTTTACTGCCCGGCCTCGGGAGCTTGCACCACAGCCGCCCAGGGTTCCAGCTATGTGGCCATCGCCGCAAGCACTGGAAAGGATCCCGCCGGCACCACCGGCTACTGGCAGCAGATCACAAAAGCTGGCGCAGACGGAACAAATGGGGCTGCTGGAGCGACGGGTGCCACAGGTGCAGCTGGAGCGGTGGGGGCACAGGGAGCAACTGGCGCAGCCGGCTCCGACGGCAGCTCCGGAACCGGCGCATCCCCGTCCACCATTCCTTACACGGTAGTCGGTCACGTGGTGAGTTCAGCTGCAACCTTTCTGGCCCCAACCTCCGGAACCCAGAGCGCCACAAACCTAAGTCCTGCTGACGTGGTCGTTGTGCCGGTTGCCTGTACGCCGAGCATGAAGATCTACTCCTACGCCTCTGTTTCCATCATCTGGAGTCTCGTCACTGTCACTCCTGTACTCTCCTCCAATGTATGGACCACAGACAGTACCATCGCCTCCTGCACTACAGCTGCCGCTTCCGGAACAACAGCAGCGACCTGCACACCATCAACAGCAGCGCCCCAGCAATCCGCTGGCACTCTTCTTACCATCAGCATGCCAGCAAGCTCGTTGAGTTCCGGATATGCAGGAGTCATCACAACCTTCTCCTGCCAGTAAAAAAGCCTGATATCAAACCGGCCTAACAAGCTACCGCAAGTACGGAAATGAAGATGAAGGATACCGAAGCCATGGAGGTGCAGAGGATGAAATCAAAACTAACAACAACCGCCTCTGCCTCTTCTAGGGCTGGGAAGATGTCTGACAGCAATTCTTATGACTTCCTCGTAAGTTCAAGCAAAACTACTACTGTTTCCTTGACACGGCGTTTTGGAGTAGTAGTATGGCGACGTATTCCTGTACACCCTTCTACCGTTTCAAAAACGACGACGCGCTTTCACAGGTTTCACGGGCGCACCGCCGGTGACATGTTGAAGATCGGGCGCTTGGTTCCGCCCGCCGGAGCGTCCCTTGAAGCGTCTTTCGTTGACCTACCGCCTGCTGACAGCCTTGCTTGTTACCGTCCTCGTCTCCTCCGCCGCACATGCCACGGAGGTAGCCTTGACTAACGACGCGCACGTCAACGCGACCCGAACCACTACCAACTTCGGTACGCTTGCCAATCTCTACGTCGGTGGCGGCAACAACGCGTTTCTCCAGTTCGATCTCACCACCTTGCCCGCTAGCCTTACGGCAAGTCAGGTCTCGCGCGCCATCCTCACCGTATACGTCAACCGCATCAACACCGCGGGCGCGATTACCCTATCGCCAGTCACCTCGGCATGGAATGAGCTGACTGTCACCTATGCGACGCAGCCCGCCCTCGGCACGGCGTTCACTACCTTCACGCCCGTCAACGCAGGTACCTACATCACCGTCGACGTCACCTCGCTCGTTCAGGGTTGGATCACCACGCCCGCAAGCAACGACGGCATCGCCCTCACCTCGACGACCGCAGCCATCCTTCTCGACAGCAAGGAGAACGACGAAACCGGGCACTCTGCCAGGCTCGACATCACCACCACCACTCCAGGCGCTACCGGAGCCACTGGCGCGCAAGGTATACAAGGCCCAATTGGCCCTCAAGGGGTGCAGGGAGCAGTAGGACAACAGGGTATCCAGGGTGTTCAAGGAGTTCAGGGTCCAATCGGCCCAGCTGGGGCCATCGGCTCGACCGGAGCTCAGGGCGCAACAGGCGCTGCCGGAACAACCGGTTCAACCGGAGCGATCGGCAGCACAGGAGTAACAGGTCTCACCGGTGCCACCGGCAGCGTTGGCGCCACAGGCTTAATAGGGGCTACCGGAACCACCGGAGCAACGGGCGTGACAGGTTCCACGGGCAATACAGGAATCACAGGCGCAACTGGCGCGATTGGTGCTACGGGCGTTACCGGCATCGCTGGCGCCACCGGTTCCGTTGGTAGCACAGGTACCGCCGGATCTACCGGCGCAACTGGAGCTACAGGCATCACGGGCGCAACGGGCAGTACCGGCCTCGTCGGTGCAACGGGAAGCACAGGATCCACTGGCACTGTCTCCTACCAAGGCGTCTATAGCACTACCACCACCTACGCTCAGAACGCCATCGTCAGCGACACCAACCACTACAACACCTTCATCTCGCTCACAAACGGCAACCTCAATAACGCACTGCCAACCTCCGGCGGAATCACAGCCTTCTGGGCCACGCTCGCCGCTCAGGGAGCGCAGGGCATTCAAGGTGCCGCTGGCACAGGTAGCGGAACGGTGACCTCTGTCACCGCAGGAACCGTCACCAACACCGCAGGGCAAGGCGCCGGAACGTTCACCATCAGCAACACCACCACAACCCCAACCCTCAACGTGAACTTTCCCGTCTACACCCTGCCCACCGAGCTATCCACCCTCAACTCGTACTACAGCTCGGGCATCAACGGTACAGGCGATGGCACCTACATTGGGCCGGGTAACGGTGCGAACACCTGCACGCTCGGCGATACCATCCTTTCCATCAACAGCTACAACGGCGACTCCTATCTCCCCGCCGATGGGCGCATTCTTCCAATCGCTTCCTACACAGCCGTGTTCTCCCTCATGGGAACGAACTTCGGCGGCAACGGAACCACGAACTTTGCTCTTCCGAACCTCACAACCATCGCCCCACCGGGCATGTACTACTCCATCTGCGTCGCGGGCATATTCCCGACACGCAATTAGCCAAAGTTTGTAGTTTCCATAACGGAGTCCGAATGCCTTTGGGCATTCGGACTCCGGATAAGAAAACTCAGAAAGCAAAAAACGACCATGAAGCGAACTACACCAAAGGGGCCGCAGCCGATGAACGAAACACCCACAGGACTTTCGCTCGCTCCGACCCTTGCCTCGGAGCCGATAGCGCTGCTTGAGGTCAATTCGCTTGACACGCACCGTACAATAAGCACAGCAGCCGCAAGCCCGGTCGAGCCCAATCGGCTCCCGGTCGCAGTGGCCAGATCCAAAGCTAAGTCTCTATTCTTGAATATTTTACAGGAAAAATGGGGAGGGGAGGGGGGCCTCTCGTTCCGTCACTTCGCGCTCACCGCAGCCACGTTGCTTTTCTCAGTTTCCGCTCCTTTGTACGCTCAAGGAATCCTCAGCGTCACACCATCGCGCACAGTCGCGACAGCCGCCGGAACGGGCACTGTCGGCAACTCCGGAAACGGCGGAGCCGCAACCTCCGCAACCCTAGCTGACCCAAGCGCAGTGGCCTACGACAGCCTCGGCAACCTCTATCTGGCCGACGCGCAGAACCACGTCATCCGCGAAGTCACCAAGGCAGGCGTCATCAGCATCTTCGCCGGAACCGGCGTCGAAGGCTACGGCGGCGACGGCGCAGCCGCAACCTCCGCCTATCTCGACACCCCCACCGGAGTCGCCGTCGACTCCACCGGCAACGTCTACATCGCCGACTCGCACAACCACCGCATCCGTAAGGTCACAGCCGGAACCATCACCACCATCGCTGGCGTTGGAACGTCAGGCTTCTCCGGCGACGGGGCTGCCGCAACCTCCGCGCAGCTATCGGATCCCATGGGCGTTGCGGTCGACTCCGCGGGCAACGTCTACATCGCTGACACCAACAACCAGCGCATCCGCAAAGTTACCGGCACAACCATCGCCACCATCGCCGGTGACGGCGAAGAGCTCTTCGCTGGCGACGGATCGGCCGCAACCTCTGCTGTACTCGACTCGCCGACCGGCGTCGCGGTGGACTCCACCGGCAACATCTATATCGCGGATCGCCACAACCAGCGCGTCCGCATGATCACTGGCACCACTATCTCCACCATCGCCGGCAGCGGCGCCGCCAGCTTCTCCGGTGGCTTCTCCGGCGACGGCGCAACCGCAACCTCCTCAACCCTCTCCAAACCCAGCGGTGTAAGCGTAGACGCCTCCGGCAACATCTACATCGCCGACACCGACAACCAACGCATCCGCCAACTCGGCGGCGGCGCAATCGCCACCATCGTCGGCTCCGGCCAGCAAGGTTACGGGACTGACGGCACAACACCAGCCAGCATCAACCTCAACTCGCCCAAGGCTGTCGCGCCCGATGCACTAGGAAATCTGGCTGTCTCTGACAAGCTCAACCAGCGCGTCCGTGCCGCTTCGCTCCCAACCCTCACCTACGCGAACGATGGCGTCGGAATCCTAAGCGCTCCCCAGAGTGTCACCTTAGCGAACACCGGCTCCGCCTCCATCTCGGTTGCCACCCTCAGCTTCGCCGGCCCCTTCACCACCACAACCGGCGGCTCTTGCTCCGCGCTGCCAATCACACTGGCAGCCAGCGGAAGCTGCACCCAGAACATCTCGTTCCTCCCCGTAGCTGTCGGTGCTGATACCGGATCGGTCGTCTTCGGAGGCACTGGCGTCGTTCCACAGAGCATTCTGCTGGCAGGCACTGCCGTCCAGACAGCAACCACCACGACGCTCACCACGAGCCTGACGCCCGCCTTCATTGGTCAGGCCGTCACCTTCACCGCAACGGTCAAGCCCACAGGCCTGGGAACTCCCACCCAAACCGTCTCCTTCTTTGACGGCGCGACACAGATCGGTACAGCGCAGACGCTGGTCGGCGGTGTTGCCTCCATCACCACGACTGCTCTCATCGCCGGACCGCATAACATCACCGCCGTCTACAGTGGCGATACCAACTTCACCACCAGCACTTCGACGATCCTGGTCCAGTTCATTCTGGACTTCAACTTCACCCTCACCCCGGCAAACCCCGGTGGCACCCTCATCCAGACCGTCATCCCCGGCCAGGTTGCAACGTACTCGTTCAACCTATTGCCGATCGGTGGTCCCTTCACCTTCCCGGTGGCGCTATCGGCAACGGGTCTACCTCCAGGGGCAACGGTCATATTTACCCCCAACCCCGTCACCATCGGAGGCAGTGCCGCCACCTTCACCATGGCGATTCAAACCGCCAAGCCTACTGCCATGCTGCATCGCAGGTCCTTCTACGGTGGAAGCACTCTGGCATTTGGCCTCCTCCTGCTTCCGTTCTCACGACGCTTCCGTCGTAAGGCTCGCGGTATTCGGCCTATCTCACTATGCCTCGCGCTCCTCCTCAGCTTCGCAGCTATCAGCAGCGTGACAGGTTGCGGTAGTACCAGCGGGTTCTTCGGAGAAAGCCAGCAGAGCTACACCATCACCGTGACCGGCACAGCAACAGGTACTGGTGGTGTGGTTCTACAGCATTCCACGCAAGTAACATTGATCGTTCAATAACCGGCTAACGGCCCTATATAGTTCTGCTTTTCGGAGAGAGTGCTCTTGTCAATCAAATTTCCCATCACGCTCTGCCTGCTGCTCGCTGCGTCCACGATCTCCATGCGAGCGCAGGATCATGTTTCGCCTCCACGAGCGGACGTGGCCATCTCCTTCATCGGAGCTCGCTCCTTGAAGGCAAGCACATCACAGGACTTCTGGATGGAGGGCGGCTCTGCCGAACTAGGCATCAATCTGTGGCGCGGTATCGGTGTAGTTCTCGATGGAACCGGCCTCCAAACAAGTTCCATCGGCTCTAGCGGAGTTCCGCTGGTACTCACTACCGTAACGGTTGGGCCGCGCTATCGCTGGCACGCGGAACACCGCTATTCCGTCTATGGTCAGGCTTTGATCGGCGAAGCTAGTGGCTCTGACAGTGTGTTTCCGTCTACGTCAGGCGCAACATCCAACGCCAGCAGCTTTGCCTTTCAGGCGGATGCCGGTCTGGATTATAAGCTGTCGCGAAACTTCTCCATCCGTGCCGTGAACGTCGGCTACCTGCGCACCAAGCTACCCAACGGAACGAACAACATTCAGGACACGCTTCGTCTCGGCGCTGGATTAGTCTTCCGTTTCGGACGCTAACAAACAGGTTGCGTAGGGCCGCTATCGCCTGTAAGCCGCTATCGCAGCTTGCTGCACTTGCTTCACGGGTACAGCAAACTTCAGGGCTGCTGCGCGACAGTCTTCAAATTCAGGGGCAGCGTTAAGCTCTTCACCCGCCAGTGAGCCGACTTTGACACGTATCTCGCCATACTCTGTTGCTACAGAGACGTGGCTGCGATCAAGAGTAGTGCGTCGATCCTGCCGAGTGCGTACGCCAAGCGTGCTGGTTTCGCTCAGGATAAGGTGCTCCATTGCAAGCCGATCTGACTCATTGCAAAGGATCGTCAGCAGCGTCCCAGGACGTCCCTTCTTCATGATGACCGGCGTCAGCATCACATCAAGCGCTCCCTTGGCCAGTGCTGTTTCAGCGACATATGCCAGAACTTGCGGAGAAAGATCATCCAGCGCTGTCTCAAGAACAGACACGCTCTCTGACCTTTTGCCAGCATGCTCACGCTCCTCAATCAGTGTGGACGGCAAATTAGGGATAGCCAGATCTGAGCTCTCGCCAATACTAAGCCGTAACACATTCGGGAAGTCCTTCGGATTCCGCGTCCCCGCACCGTATCCAATATGCTCAACAGTCATGGCAGGCTGCTGCCCGAAGACGGGATCAAGTGCACGAATCAATGCCGCTCCAGTAGGAGTAACAAGCTCCTTCTGCACGTGCGCTGAGTAGGTTGGAAAGCCACGCAGAAGATCAGCAGTCGCTGGGGCTGGTACTGGGAAAGTACCATGCGCGCAAACCACCATGCCACCTCCGACATTCAACGGCGAACTGTACCACTTGCCGATTTGCAGATGGTGTATCCCCGCACTTGCTGCAACGATGTCAACGATGGCATCCACCGCACCCACTTCGTGAAAGTGAATCTCGTCGACCGAAACATTGTGTATCTTCGCCTCAGACTGACCAAGCAGTTCAAAGGTTTTGATAGCCGTTTGCTTAATCGGCTCTGACAACGCCGCAGTCTGAATCAGGATTCGGATCGCACTCAGAGAGCGTCCATGTGTGTGCTCGTGTGCTGGCAACTCCTCAGGCGTGTGCTCTTCATGAAAGTGAGTGTGAGAATGCCCGGCCTTATGCTGGTGCTGCGTCTTGATCTGCTGAGAGTAAGACGCGTCTCTCTGTGATTGCTGCTCTGTTACGCCGTTCCTACTTTGAGTTCTCTCGCTTTCAGCAAGAGAATCACCTTCATAGACATGCACCTTGGTGCATGAGATGCCGCTACGATCTACCGTCTCAACCTTCAGACTTGCACCCAGGCCAAGAGCGGTTGTTGCATCCTGCAGAACCTGCAAGGGAACCCCTGCGTCAACGAGCGCTCCAAGAAACATGTCACCGGAGATGCCGGCAAAGCAATCAAGATAAGCGATACGCATGGGAAGATTCTTTCCAAAGTATGTTGCAGAGCGTGTTCTTACAGATGACATACAGTGTGCTAACTCACTTGGCTGCAGCTATCGCAGATACAGGCAAAACATCATTCATCGATCCCGAACGATATCCCTGCGTGTCGAGCGTGACGTAACGAAAACCGAGAGGCCGCAGCGCAGCAGTAATGCGATCGAGCATTGGCAAAGATAAGGCGCGAGGCAGATCTTCACGAGCAATTTCCACACGGGCCAACTCCCCATGATGTCTTACGCGGACCTGCGGGAAGCCCAAAGAGTGAAGCGCATCCTCAGCCTGCTCCACCTGGCTCAGGTTGGCCACAGTGACCGGCCTGCCATATTCGATACGTGACGACAGGCAAGCGCTCGCCGGCTTATCTGCGATCTCAAGTCCAGCTTGTCTCGCTAATTCACGAATCTCGGACTTGCTGAGTCGCGCGGTCACCAGCGGCGCCAGGGCATTGTGCATTGCGGCTGCCTTCTGGCCTGGCCGAAAGTCGCCACGATCATCCAGATTCATTCCATAAGCAAGATGCTCAAACCCCAGCATCTGCTGTGCTGATGCCATTTGAGTGAACAATTCATCCTTGCAGTGAAAACAACGTTGGGCATCGTTTCGGATGTAGTCCGGTTTGTCGAGCTCCTCCGTCTGCAGTATTTGAGTTGGAATCCCATGCCTTTCGGTGAAAACAAGCGCTGCTGCAAGCTCTTTGCGCGGAAGCGACGCGGAATCCGCAATCACCGCCAGCATACGGTCGCCCAGTGCACGGTGTGCGGCGTAAGCCAGAAACGCAGAGTCAGTTCCACCCGAGTATGCAACCAGCAAAGACCCAAGCGAGGCAAGAGTTGAGTCCAACAGCTCCGATTTTTGTTTCAATTCCATCATCAACAATTCTATGACGCACGCCATCCCTTTTGGCGCTATTCACGCATCCGGCAATAACCTTCTGAGCTGCATAGTCTGCTGAAGCTCTTCCTAAGACATATTTGCTCAGATTTCCCGCTTTCGTTGACTTTCCCTCCGTTGCGCTTGCCACTTCTTTGCGCCTCGGCCTATCGTGGCCTAAGTCAGCCTTCGTCGACATGTCTTGAAAAATACGTTTGGCTGGTGCAATTTCGTGGTTTGTCTATAGACAAACGTTTGTTTCGGTGTCTATCTTGATAGCACTGAGCCCGGCCAAACCGGAAAGCCTCCAAGGAGTCCTCCTCGATGAATCAACTGCGCGAAGCCACACGCGTTCCAAAGTGTGCCTTCTTCGCCTTGTTTTTGGCCGTCCTCGGCCCGCTGTCAGCCTCCTCGCAATCGGTTCCGAGTACTCCATCGAAGCCTGACAGCGCCAAAGAGCAGGCGTTCGTCGACCATCTTCTCCGTTCCATGACGCTTGCCGAAAAGATCGGTCAACTGTCCCAGTTGTCCCATAAAGACACTCCCGCCAACGTCGTGGACGCACGCATTAGCAGCGGGGAAGTCGGCTCACTCCTCTTCGTTACGGACCCCGTCGAGCTCAACCGCGAACAGCATCTTGCCGTTGATACCTCACGCCTCCACATACCGCTGCTCTATGGCTTTGACGTTGTTCACGGCTTCCGTACCATCGACCCAATTCCGCTGGCTCTCGCCGCGTCATGGGATCCCTCACTCGTAGAGCACGTACAAGGCATGGCCGCAAAAGAGGCCCGTGCCGATGGTCTCCACTGGGCATTTTCCCCAATGGTGGATATCGCTCGCGATCCCCGTTGGGGCCGCATCATGGAGGGCGCTGGAGAAGATCCATATCTAGGCTCTGCCATGGCAGCCGCAGAAGTTCGAGGCCTGCAAGGCCCTTATGCTGGAAGTCCTGAGCATGTGCTCGCCTGCGTCAAGCACTTCGCCGGTTATGGTGCGGCGGTTGGCGGCCGCGACTATGAGGAGTCGGACATCTCCGAGATGTCGCTCCGCAACATCTATTTCCCGCCATTCCACGCCGCTGTTGATGCCGGTGCCGCCACGGTCATGGCTGCTTACGAAGACCTCAATAACGTCCCGGCTACCGCCAATCGCTTCCTGCTGCAGGATGTGCTTCGCAACGAATGGGGTTTCCGTGGCTTCGTCGTTAGCGATTGGAATACAGTCGCTGACCTTATCACCCATGGCTACTCCGCAAACCCTCTACAGGCTAGCGTCTCAGCCATCAACGCCGGCGTTGATATGGAGATGACCAGCGAGTACTTCCACGGCAATCTCGCTCAGGCTGTAAAGGATGGTCTCGTCACCATGCAGACGATCGACGCAGCCGTCCGCCCCATCCTCCAGATGAAGTATCAGCTAGGTCTCTTCACAAACCCATACGTCTCCGTCGAGCACGCCCAGGAGACGCTTTCAGCACCAGAGTTCCACACAGCTTCTCGCGAGGCCGCGGAACGCAGTGCTGTCCTTCTGCGCAACGATACTGGTCTGCTCCCGCTCAAGACGTTGATCAAGACACTCGCTGTCATCGGCCCGCTGGCAGACTCTAAACCGGATACGCTCGGCTCCTGGAGTCTAGGCAGCCATCCCGACGACACCATCACCGTCCTCGAAGGCATCCGTCGCAAACTGGGCAGCAGCACTCAGATCCTCTCGACGAAGGGCGTCGAAATCGACCGAGTCCAACCATCCATCTTCGACGTACAGATGGCCAGCCCGAAACCAACTCTTCACACGGAAGCCGAACGCACTGCCGAGTTCAACCACGCGATCGACCTCATCAAGCAGTCCGATGCCGCAGTTCTGGTTCTCGGGGAAGCTCAGAACATGAGCGGCGAACATGCGTCTCGCGCAACGCTTACGCTTCCCGGCGAGCAGGAGAAGCTGCTTGAAGCAGCTGTCGCTACCGGCAAGCCAATCGTTCTCTTGCTGTTGAATGGTCGCCCGCTGAACATCAGTTGGGCTGCCGAGCATGTCCCTGCAATTCTCGATCTCTGGTATCCCGGCTCCGATGGCGGTCTTGCCGCTGCTGATTTGCTCTTCGGCGCTGCGAATCCCGGCGGCAAGCTGCCGGTGACGTGGCCTCGCAGCGTTGGTCAGGTCCCTCTCTATTACAACCACCTGCTTACGCAGGATCCTTCCGGTGCCGACACACGCTACTGGGATATGCCAACCACTCCGCTCTATCCCTTCGGCTACGGACTCAGCTACTCCAGCTTCACGCTCGGCAACCTTCGTCTGGACCACCAACAGATGGCGACCGATGGCACTCTCAACGTAGACGTAGATCTTCAAAACACCAGCCAGGTCGCTGGCGATGAAGTCGTTCAGCTCTACACGCATCAACGCGCCGGTACCGCCAGTCGCCCCGTCCGCGAGTTGAAAGGCTTCCGCAGAATCTCGCTCCAGCCCGGAGAAAAGCAAACCGTACGCTTTACCCTGAAGCCCTCTGACCTGGCCTTTTGGAGCCCCGCAACACGTCGTTGGCAAGCGGAACCCGGTACGTTCGACTTGTGGGTTGGTACCGATTCGACAGCGTCTCTACACAACACTTTCACCCTCGGAGAAGTTCATGTTGCAACCAATGGAAAGTAGCAGCGTGCTTCGCTCAACCTTGCGCGGCACGCTGTCCGCAATTGCATGCGCCGCACTGTTAACAGCGTCCGTCTTCGCTCGGGCACAAAACGGCTTCGCCCATACAGAAGGGAAGACCTTGGTCGACGGCACCGGCAAGCCGCTGTTGCTGCGTGGCACAAGCTTTGGAGACTGGCTGGTTCCAGAAGGCTACATGCTCAAGTTCGTCGATGGCCCGCAATCACCGTCAACCATCGAAGCTCTTACCCGAACACTACTCGGTCCGGAAGGCTCGAAAAAGTTCTGGATTGACTATCGCCATAACTACATCACTCGTGATGACGTGCAATTCCTCAAGCGCGCCGGATTCAACTCCATCCGTATTCCGTTCCACTACAAATTCTTTGCCGACGGCAGCAACGAAGGCTTTGCTCTTATCGACCCCGTCGTCGCATGGGCACACGAAGCTGGTCTCTACGTTATCCTCGATATGCACTGCGCCCCCGGCGGACAGACTGGCGCCAACATCGACGATAGCGACAACTATCCCTGGCTCTACGATTCACCCTCAAGCCAGGCCCAGTTGCTCACCATCTGGACGCGCATCGCAGAGCATTACCGCAACAATCACACTATCCTCGGCTACGATCTCCTCAACGAACCCATCCCATCTATCCCAACCCTGTCTCAGCATCGCGCCCAACTTGAGCCTCTCTACAAGCGCATCACCGCTGCCGTCCGCTCCAAAGACCGCAATCACGTCATCATTCTCGGTGGAGCAAACTGGGATGGAGACTTCTCCGTCTTCGGTGCCCCTTTCGACAAGAACGTGATGTACACCTTCCACAAGTACGGCATCCCGGGTTCAAAAGAAGACGCGATCCAGTCCTTTATTGCCTTCCGCGATAAATACAACGTCCCCATCTGGCTTGGCGAATCAGGAGAAAATGAGGATGCCTGGGTTCAGGACTTCCGTGAGGTGCTTGAAAAAAACGATATCGGCTGGGCATTCTGGCCCTACAAAAAAATGGACAGCGCGTCTTCTCCGGTCACCTTTGCCGCACCGCCTCAGTGGGATGTCATCACGAACTACGCTTCACATGGCTGGGTCACTGCGAAGAGTCATGCGCCGCTACGTGAGCGTCCCTCAGACGCAGACATTCACGCCGCCTTCGACGGACTTCTGCACAACATCCAGTACTCGCAGAATCACATTAACAACGGATACGTTACCGCCCTCGGGCTTACCGCTCAATCACAGCCTCAGCCATAACAAAGAGCAGGCAAGCGTTCGCAGACGGCTTTGCTACTCGATAAAGTTGGATGGCGGCAAGCTCTCTTCGGGCTTGCCGCTTTCTTTCGCCACCCGGACCAGGTCGTCGTCTTCATGACGAAGATGTTCCATCAACTCTTCAGGTGTCACTTCGAAAACTCTTTCGCTGCCACCGCGAAAAGACACAGTCGAACCCTTATCATGCGGCACAATCATATCGATCGCCTCGGTATGGATAACAACACCCTGAATCACGACGAATCTCATAAAGTCCTCCAACAATCAGGTTGGATGCTATAAATTGCAGACTCGCTGTTTCATCTTGACAGCAACTATCGGCCGCCACCAATATGGCCCAGCCCGACACCGATCACATACGTCACAACACCTTCAACGGCACCGATCGCCGTCATCTCAAACCCACTACTCCACCAGGTTCGAATCGTTACCAGCGACTTTGCCGCACCCACCGCAAAATGTGCAATAAGCGAAACCACTGCTGCCATGATTACCGCAGGAATTCCAGCCATAAAGAAGAACGGAACGATCGGGATCAGCGCTCCCAACGCCGTAGAAAGCGCACCGGAAACCGCCGAAACCATGGGTTTCCTCAAGCTCTCTTCCGTCTTGTTCAGCCGTTCACGCGCCAGCGCCTGTAAAAGATGCTCCTTGTCCTTCGCCAGGTGTTCGACAAACCGTTCCGCATCTTCCTGCGGCAACCCACGAATTTGATAGCTAAGCGCCAATACCTCGCGCGCCTCTGCTTCGTTGGAGTTCACCGTCTCCCGCTCTCGTGCAAACTCCGCCTCAAAGATCTCGCGCTCGCTCTTGGCCGCAAGATAAGCTCCAGACCCCATAGAAAGTGCACTGGCAACCATTCCTGCAAGCCCCGCAATCAGCACAAAGTGGCTGTTGCCCAGCGTCGCTCCAGAGACGCCTGAAACAATCCCAAAGATCGAACCCAACCCATCGTTGATGCCGTAAATCGCATCGCCAACCCAACCTGCCGTCTCCGGATTGCCTTTCCGCCTGGCACTCAAAAGATCGTTGAGCGACTCCTGCGCCTGCTCCGGCGTCATATCCGGCATTCGCCGCGAGCGAATCAGCTCACGCAGCGTCTGATAGTGCTCCCGCTCATCTTCAATAACTTCCTTCAGAATTGCGACGCTCGCCTCGTCGCCGAGATCCGTCAACTGCTTTCCGTACTTCGCAATATCCCGGCTCTCGTCGATCTCAAGCCGACGCAACGCCATATCCGCTCCACCCACTCGCCCGGCTAGCTCATCGGCACATCCATTTGGGCCGCCCGCATACACTGGCTCGGCCCCGTTCAACTCCCGTATTCGCCCGGCCCACAAATCCGCATGGTGCTTCTCGGCCGCAGCAAGGCCTCGCAGGGCATTACGCCGCTGAGGATCCTCTTCCACCTCAGACAGCGCTTTGTAGGTAAGATTGCCTTCCATCTCGGCCTGCCAGTTGGCATTCAAGGCTTCGAGAAGCTTCTTCTGTGTTGATTTCTTCATAGCAATCCTTTGCTCTTGTAGCTCTAGAGTACCTAACCTAAAGACGACCCATTTCTCTACAAAACCCTTGGATTCGAGATTACTGTTTCACCACCCGAATTAGACTAAAGGTGTGAGTATCGCAACGTCAGCATCGCAAGAAATCCGCCACAAGATTGAAACCCGCGAACGCATCTCGCCAGAAGATGCGCTCTGGCTCTGGAAACATGCCAGCGACGAAGAACTGCGCGAACTCGCTTCGATCACCCGCGCCCGCTTCCACTCGCCGTCGGCCTGCACATACATGATCATGCGCATCGTGAATTACACCAACGTGTGCGTGGCTCAGTGCGACTACTGCGCCTTCTACAAGCTGCCCGGCCAGGAGGGCGGCTACGTCCTCTCGCAAGAGGCCGTCTTCGCCAAGCTCGATGAACTCCTTGCCCTCGGCGGCGATCTCGCAGCCTTCAACGGCGGCTTCAATCCGCATCTCCCGCTGGACTACTACTGCGACCTCTTCAGTGCCATCCGTGCTCGCTACGGCGACCAGCTAGAGTTCTATGCCCTCACCATCGCCGAGTTCATGTACCTCGCCGACCACGCCAAGCTCGACTACGCGGCAGCCGCCGAGCGGTTCAAACAGGCAGGCGTTCGTTGGATCACCGGTGGCGGCTCCGAAATCCTCACCGAAGACTTCCGCCGCCGACACAGCAAGTTCAAATACACGGTCGCCCAGTACTTTGAAGCCCAGGCCGCTATCCTCGCCTCCGGCTTAAAAACTACCGCAACTATGGTTATTGGCTTCGACGAAACCATCGCCGAACGCATCGAGCATCTCGAACGCACCCGCCAGTTCCAGGATCAAACTGGAGGCCTCGCCAGCTTCCTCTGCTGGACCTACAAGCCCTACTTCACGCAGATAGGCGGCATCGAGATCACAACCGCGGAGTACCTCCGCCACCTCGCTCTGAGCCGCATTTACCTCGACAACATCCCCCGCATCCGCACTTCGGTACTCACCCAGAATGAGCGTGCGCTGGAAGGCCTGCTCTACGGCGCCGACGACTTCGATCTCCCCATTGAAGACGAAGTCACGCAAAAAGCTGGTGCCACCATCAACCTCCAGTTCGACAAAATCCTCGCTTTCGCAAGCGAACTTGGTTTCACCCCAACCTATCGCCACGTCGCACAAGCTAAGCGTCAAGACTGACGCCCTCAGCTTAGGACAACACCCTTCGTCTCGGGAATCAGCGTTGCTGTCGCCACAATATCCAGCACATACAGCAAAGCCAGCAGCGCAATCGCTGTCGCAAACGAATACTTATTGGCCAAAAACCCAATCATCAGCGGCCCAAGCGAAGCCATCGCTCGCCCCACGTTGAAAAACACATTCTGAGCCGTCGCCCGCACCTCCGTCGGGAAAAGCTCAGAAATCAGCGTTCCATACCCACCCAGCATCCCGTTTACGAACATCCCCATTACAGCCCCGCCAACCAGCAAAGCCGCCGGACTTTGTAGCCGCGAATAAACCACCACCATCACGGCAGCCATAGCCTGAAAAATAAAAAAGCTAGGCCGCCTCCCAATACGGTCCGCCAACTGCCCAAAGATCCAGATGCCAAAGCTCATCCCCAACACGGTCACGCACGTCCAGATCGCCGACTTCGTCAGCGAAAGTCCATGCCGCTTCGCCAGGTAGTAGGGAAGCCACGTCATCAGCCCGTAGTACCCGATCTGCTGCACCGAACACAGAATCAGCATCCCCGCGCTCTTCCGTCGCGTCGGTCCATCCTTGAAGAGCAGCTTGAGCGGTGTGCCGGTATGCCCATGACTTTCCACCTGTTGGTAAAGCTTGGGCTCCGGCAGAAACTTCCGCAGCCCAAACGTCAGGGCCACCGGCAAAATCCCCAGAAGAAACATCCCTCGCCATCCAATGTGCGGCAGCAGAATCGGCGTCAACACTGCCGCAGCCAGGATTCCGCCCTGTCCTCCCAACGCCACATACGACGAAGCCCGCGCCCGCAGCGATGCCGGCCAGGTTTCCGCAACCAACGCCAACCCAATCCCAAACTCCCCACCAAACCCAAAACCCGCGATCGTCCGGTAAGCCAGCAAGTCCCAGTACCCACGTGAGAACGCACACAGCCCGGTGAAGACTCCAAACACCAGGATCGTCCACGTAAGCACGCGAACCCGCCCAAAGAAATCGCTCAGCATCCCGAACGCAATTCCACCCACAACCGCACCCAACAGGGTCCCAGTCATCAGCGTCGCAACCCGCGTGGAAGTAAGCCCAAACGACGCAGCAATCGGCGCCATTAGGAACACCAGGATGAACAGGTCAAAACCCTCCACCCCATACCCAACGGAAGATGCCCACATCGCAAGCTTCGCCTGCTTATCAGGCCGCTCTCGTACGACTGCGGAAACACTTGTGCTCTTGTGCAAAGGTGCTGCTCCTATCAGTAGCGTCATATCAGCTTGGAGCTCGACTCAATACGGATGCTGAAACAGGTATCCTAATCCCTCAGACAGCAATCCAACACCGCATCGAGAAACATTTCTCCCCATGGCCGAATCAAATCCCACGAATCAGTCCGCATCACCGCAACAGAGAAGCGCTTCCTCGCCGTGGCTCGGGGATCGCCCACCGCATCTCCCATGCCGTCGCGGAGAGCTTCCCGCAGGCGTTTTCTTCCCCGGCGATCCCGGACGTGTCGATCGCTTCGCCAGCTTCCTCGATAACTTCAAAATCATCGGCCAAAACCGCGAATTCCGCATCGGAGTCGGCACATACAAAGGTGTTCCTCTCGGAGTCTGCTCTACCGGCATTGGCGGCCCATCCACAGAGATTGCCCTCGTAGAAGCTGCCGAACTCGGTTGCAAGATCGCCCTCCGTGTTGGCGGTACAGGCGTGCTCGATGCCAACATTGCTCTAGGCTCAATCCTGGTCGTCGAAGAAGCCCTGCGGGGTGGTGGC
>Ga0302314_10002271_pt1 | contig 35756 bp, 34 predicted proteins | sample III_Palsa_N2_3_FD_200533 | JGI IMG/M metagenome (GOLD analysis project Ga0302314, IMG submission 200533) | Peat permafrost microbial communities from Stordalen Mire near Abisko, Sweden - III_Palsa_N2_3 | ecosystem: Environmental > Terrestrial > Soil > Palsa > Peat permafrost | place: Sweden...
AGGCCTATGACTGCGGCGTACCGATCACGTCCACGCCGGCCGGCGGCTTGAACTGCAGCTCGGACGGGTCGACGCGAGCATTGCGTTCGCTGCCCTGAAAGTCGAGCTGCACGGTCTGGCCGAGCCGGTCTTTCACCACCATGCGCAGCAGCCGATCGCCGGCAAAGCCGAGCTCGGCGTGGCTGAAATCCGCCTCGGCGCTGCGCGGCTTGACGCTGACCCAGTCCAGGCCATCGTGCGCCCCGGCCGGGTTGATGTCGAAGCTGTCGTGCAGCTGCGCGGCCGTGCCCGACAGCAGCATCACCGGTGTCGCCGACAGTGCCGCGGCCACCGGTTTGACCGACACCTGCGCCAGCTCGCGATCGTAGAACCACAGATTCTTGTCGTCGGCCACCAGTAGCTGACCGCGCTCGCCGCCGGCGTCAGTGGCCGGCGGGGCCGGAACAGTCCCGGCAGCGTTGGCACCGGCCGTGCCGGCCCCGGCCGCAGGTTGCGCGCTCGGCTGATAGTCCCAGCGAAATTTTCCCGGCCGCAGCACCACCAGCGTGCCGCTGCCGGCATCGGTCTGGGTGCCGCGCGCATCGGTGACCGTCTGGCTGAAGGCGGTACGCAGGCTTTTAAGTCCGTCCAGATAGCGATCCAGGGCGGTGTTGCTGGCCCCCGATTGAGCGGCGAGCGCCGCGCCGCCGGCAAGCAGAAATACCGCCGCCCATGCGCCCCGCCACGCTCGCCATGCCCCGGGGGTGAACATCTGCTGCAACATCGGGGCCTAGCTAGGAGGCGGCGCCAGCACTTCGCGGCCGCCATTGGTTTGCAGCGGCCCGACGATGCCCGCCAGTTCCATCGCCTCGAGCATGCGTGCGGCGCGGTTGTAGCCGATCTTCAGCCGGCGCTGCACGTAGGAAATCGACGGCTTGCGCTCGCTGGTGACGATCTTGACCGCCTCATCATACAGCGCGTCCTGCTCCGGATCGTCGGCGGCACCAGCGTTGTCGTCATCCTCGCCCGAAATTCCCGGGATCGGCGTCGATGGGCCGCGCAGCACCTCTTCGATGTAGTTGGGGCGAGCCGCCTGCTTGAGCCCCTCGACCACGCGATGCACTTCCGCGTCGGAAACAAAGGCGCCGTGGATGCGGGTCGGCATCGAGGTGCCGGGGGGCAGGTACAGCATGTCGCCGTGTCCGAGCAGGGATTCGGCGCCCATCTGGTCAAGGATGGTGCGCGAGTCGACCTTGGCCGAGACCTGGAACGCGATGCGCGTGGGTATGTTGGCTTTGATCAGCCCGGTGATCACGTCCACCGACGGCCGCTGCGTGGCGAGAATCAGATGTATGCCCGAGGCACGCGCCTTCTGCGCCAGGCGCGCGATCAGCTCCTCGACTTTCTTGCCGACGATCATCATCAGATCGGCCAGCTCATCGATGATCACCACCACGAACGGCAGCGGTTCCAGGTTGGGGATCTTGCTCTGATCGATGCTCGGATCGTTGGCGGCACGCTGCAGCATCACCGGATCGCGGATCGGCTTGTTCTCGGCGATCGAATCCTTGACGCGGCGGTTGTAGCCGGCAATGTTGCGCACCCCGAGCGCCGACATCAGCTGATAGCGCCGCTCCATCTCCGCCACGCACCAGCGCAGCGCATTCGCCGCCTGCTTCATGTCGGTCACCACCGGCGACAACAGGTGCGGGATACCCTCGTACACCGACAGCTCGAGCATCTTCGGATCGATCATGATCAGCCGCACGTGCTCGGCGGTGGACTTGTACAGCAGGCTCAGCACCATGGCGTTGATGGCGACCGACTTGCCCGATCCGGTGGTGCCGGCGATCAGCAGGTGCGGCATGCGCGCCAGGTCGGCCACCATCGGCACACCACCGATGTCCTTGCCGAGCGCCAGCGTGAGCGGCGAGGCGACATCCTCGTAGGCCTTGGAGCGGATGATCTCGCCCAGCGTGACCACTTCGCGCTTCTCGTTGGGGATCTCCAGCCCCATCACCGATTTGCCGGGGATCACCTCGACCACGCGCACGCTGATGGTCGACAGCGCACGCGCCAGGTCCTTCGACAGCCCGCTGATCTGGCTCGCCTTGACGCCCGGCGCCGGCCGCATCTCGAAACGAGTGACCACCGGGCCCGGATGCACCGCCACCACGTCGACGTCGACGCCGAAGTCCTTGAGCTTGATCTCCACCAGGCGCGACATCGCCTCGAGCGCTTCGGACGAATACGACGGTTCGCGCTCGCGCGGACTGTCCAGCAGATCGAGCGGCGGCAGTTCACGCGCCGAGGGCGGATCGAACAGCGGCACCTGGCGTTCCTTTTCAACCCGCTCGCTCCTGGCCGGCACCGGCGCCGGGGCGGAGATCGCCGGTGCGATGCGCGGCGCGGCGCGGCGTTGTTCGGCCTGCAGTGCTTCCTTGCGCGTAAGCTTGGCGCTACGCCCGGCATTGACCTCGCGGCTGGTAAACCAGCGCTCGCGCACCCAGTGCACACCGGACCAGGTCCAGGCTCCGAGCCGATCCATCACGGTGAACCACGACACGCCGAAGGCGACCGCCGCACCGCCCATCCAGGCGGCCAGCAACAGCAGCGTCGCACCCAGAAGATCTAGGCCCGAGGCAAGGCTGCTGCCGGCGGCGCTGCCGACGATGCCGCCGGCGCCCTGCGGCAGGCTGCCGGGATTCCAGTGCAGCGACGCGAGCGCGCAGCTCGACACCAGCACCACCACAAAGCCGGCGCTGCGGATCGCGACATTCAGGCGCGAGTGATGCTCTTCGCCGCTGTCGGTGCGCGTCAGCCGCCACGCCGCCACCCCCAGCATCACCGGCAGCAGGTACGCCGGCCGGCCGAACAGAAACAGCAGCACGTCGGCCAGCCAGGCGCCGATCGGCCCGACGCGGTTGTGGATCGCCGCGCCCTCACCGGTGAATGAGAACCCGGGGTCGCGCGCATCGAAACTCACCAGCGCCACCAGCAGCACCAGCGCCAGCACCGCCAGCGCAATGGCTGCGCCTTCGCGCAATCCGCGCGCGACGGCGGCGGAAAAACGCAATGGTACTCGGCTCTGGGCGGTGGATTCGGCCACGAAATAACAATCCTCGCTTACGGATATGACTTGGCCTGCGGGTCCGGCTTACTTACCATGCATCATTCAACTTTGGAGTTCGGCGCGCCACGCGCGACCATGAGAGGAAATTGTACATGACTCCGCCGCTGCACCGCCGTCTGATCGTCCTCGGTTCGGGGCCGGCCGGCTATACGGCCGCGGTGTACGCGGCGCGCGCCAATCGTGCGCCGATGCTGATCAGCGGCCTCGAGCAAGGCGGTCAGCTCATGACCACCACCGACGTGGACAACTGGCCCGGCGATGTCGAAGGACTGCAGGGGCCGGCGCTGATGCAGCGCATGCTCGAGCACGCCCAGCGCTTCGCCACCGAGATCGTGGTCGATCACATCGAGCGGGCCGATCTGTCGGCGCGCCCGTTTGTGCTCGCCAGCGGCACGGCACACTACAGCTGCGATGCGCTGATCATCGCCACCGGTGCCTCGGCGCGCTACCTGGGCTTGCCCTCGGAGGAGAAATTTCGCGGCCGCGGCGTATCCGCCTGCGCCACTTGCGATGGCTTTTTCTTTCGCGGCCACCGCGTCGCGGTGGTCGGAGGCGGCAATACCGCGGTGGAGGAGACGCTGTATCTGTCGAACCTGGCCGAGCACGTGACGCTGATCCACCGGCGCGACAAGCTGCGCGCCGAAAAAATTCTGCAGGATCGGCTGCTGGAGCGCGCGCGTGCCGGCAAGGTGAGTCTGATCTGGCACCACAGCGTCGACGAGATCCTCGGTGATGAATCCGGCGTCCACGGCGTGCGCATCCGCTCCACCCAGAACGACAGCACGCGCGACATCGCCGTGAGCGGCATCTTCATCGCCATCGGCCACACGCCCAATACCGAGCTGTTTCGCGGCCAGCTCGAGATGCACGGCGGCTACCTGAGCGTGCACGGCGGCAGCGATGGCAACGCCACCGCGACCAGCCTGCCCGGCGTGTTCGCGGCCGGCGACGTCGCCGACCATGTCTACCGACAGGCGATCACCTCGGCCGGCTCGGGGTGCATGGCCGCGCTCGATGCCGATCGTTACCTCGAGCAGTTCGATCCCGGCGCGGCCTAGGGGAGCCTAAGCGCAGCGTGCAATGCCGGATAGCCAATCGCGTCAGCGAACTGCCGGCTGAGCAGTGGAACGCGCTGGCGGGCGGATATCCGTTCCTGCGTCACGAATTTCTGGCGGCGATGGAGGACAGCGGCTGTGCCAGTGCGCGCAGCGGCTGGAGCCCGCGCCATCTGCTGCTGAGCGATGCGCACGGGCTGGTTGCGGCAGCGCCGCTGTACGAGAAGACCCACTCCTGGGGCGAGTTCGTGTTCGATTTCGCCTGGGCGCGCGCCGCCGAAGAGAGCGGCATGCCCTATTACCCGAAGCTGGTGTGCGCCGTACCGTTCACGCCCGCCACCGGCCCGCGCCTGCTGTGCCGCGCGGATGCATCCGCACCGCAGCTGCGCCTGCAACTGCTGCGCGCGATGCGCGAGTGCCTGGCGGCCGCCGGGCTGTCCTCGGTGCACGCGCTGTTTCTCGACCCGGAAGCGCGCGCGGCCTGCGAGCAGGACGGCTGGCTGTTGCGGCGCGACTGCCACTTCCAGTGGCACAACCGCGGCTATCGCGACTTCGATGATTTTCTCGATGGTTTCTCGGCCGACAAGCGCAAGAAGGCGCGGCGCGAACGCCGCCGGGTGCTCGAGCAGGGCATCGAATTTCAGACCCTGCGCGGCGATGAACTCAGCGACGCCCTGATCGAGCGTGTCTACCGGCTGCACGAGATCACCTTCATCCGCCACGGCCACACGCCGTACCTGAATCGTGCGTTCTTCAGTCGCGTCGCCCGCTCGCTGGCCGACAGCTTCTTCGTCAAGCTGGCGATGCGCGATGGCGCGGCGGTGGCCGTGGCGGTGTTTTTCCACTCCGCCGATACCCTCTATGGCCGCTATTGGGGTGCCGACGCCGACTATCACAGTCTGCATTTCGAAGCCTGCTACTACCAGGGCATCGACTACTGCATCGCGCACGGTCTGACGGCCTTTGAGCCGGGTACCCAGGGAGAGCACAAGATCGCGCGCGGCTTCGAGCCGGCCCTCACCTGGTCGGCGCACTGGATCGCGGATCTGTCGTTGCGGCGCGCCATCGGCGCCTACCTGGCGCGCGAGGGCCGTGCGATCGACGCCTATGCCAGCGAGGCGGATGCGCACGCACCGTTTCGCAAAGGCGAGCCGACCGCGCCACCGCGATGATTACCTGGCTGTCGCCGGACGATCCGCCCGAGCGCTTCCCGCCGCACGAAGCGGCGCTGCGCGACCCGCCGGGGCTGCTCGCGGCCGGTGGCGATCTGAAATTCGAGCGCCTGATTGCCGCTTATGAGCGCGGTATCTTCCCCTGGTACTCGCCCGGCCAGCCGGTGCTGTGGTGGTCACCCGATCCGCGCGAGGTGCTGCTGCCGGGTGAGTTCCATCGCTCGCGCCGCTTCGCGCGCAGCCTGCGCACGCGCGGCTTCGAGTGGCAGCAGGATCGCGACTTTGCCGCCGTGGTTGCGGCCTGCGCCGCGCCGCGCGCACGCAGCCCCGGCACCTGGATCACTGCCGAGATGTCGGCCGCCTATTGCGGCCTGCATCAACGCGGACTGGCTCACAGTTATGAAATCTGGCGCGAGAATCGCCTCGTGGGCGGCGTCTACGGCGTGCGGCTGGGTCGCGTGTTCTTCGGCGAGTCGATGTTCAGCCGCGAACGCGATGCATCCAAGGCCGCCCTGGCGGGACTGGTCGCCCGCAGTGGCGCACTGGGCATCGAGCTGATCGACTGCCAGCTGCCTTCGGCCCATCTGCGCAGTCTCGGCAGTCGCGCCATGCCGCGCTGGCAATTTTTGCGCTTCCTGCAGCCCGCTTAGGCGCCGGATGCGACGCGCATTGCATTGCCCCCGTGCTTTATGCGTAAATTCGCGCCCCTTAGGTTACGCAGCGCAGCATGCCCAAAGAAGACGCCATTCAAATGGAAGGTGAGGTCGTCGAGACCCTGCCCAACACCACTTTTCGCGTGAAGCTGAAGAACGGTCATCTCGTGACCGCGCATATCTCGGGCAAAATGCGCAAGAACTACATTCGCATCCTCACCGGCGATGCGGTTACGGTCGAGATGACGCCTTACGATCTGTCGAAGGGCCGCATCGTCTATCGCGGCCGCTAGCGCGCTTGCGACTAGGCGGTCACTTCCGTCTGCGCCGACGGCGCGTACTCCAGCTTCAGCGCGCTCTCATCCGCCGCCACCGACACCCGCACCTGGCCGCCGCCGACCAGCTTGCCGAACAGCAGCTCTTCGGCCAGCGGTCGCTTGATGTGTTCCTGGATCACGCGCGCCATCGGGCGCGCGCCCATCTTCGGGTCGTAGCCCTTCTGCGCGATCCAGCGCCGCGCGGCCTCCTCGATGTTGAGCACCACGCCCTTGGGCTCGAGCTGTGCCTCGACCTCGATCAGCAGCTTGTCCACCACGCGCTCGATGGTCGCCGCATCGAGTGCGGCAAACTGGATGACCGCATCCAGGCGGTTGCGAAACTCGGGTGAGAACAGCCGCCGGATGGCTTCCATGCCATCGGTGGCGTTGTCGGCGTGGGTGAAACCGATCGACGGCCGGCTCATCTCCTGGGCGCCGGCATTGGTGGTCATGACGATGATGACATGGCGGAAATCGGCCTTGCGGCCGTTGTTGTCGGTCAGCGTGCCATGATCCATCACCTGCAGCAGCAGGTTGAATACGTCCGAGTGCGCCTTCTCGATCTCATCCAGCAGCAGTACGCAGTGGGGGTGCTTCGCGATCGCCTCGGTCAGCAACCCGCCCTGATCGAAACCGACATAGCCCGGCGGGGCACCGATCAGCCGCGACACCGTGTGGCGTTCCATGTATTCGGACATGTCGAAACGGATGAATTCGATGCCCAGGGCAATCGCCAGCTGGCGCGTCACCTCGGTCTTGCCGACCCCGGTCGGGCCGGCGAATAGCAGGCTGCCGACCGGCTTGCGCTGGTCACCGAGGCCCGAGCGCGCCATCTTGATCGCCGCCGACAGGGTCTCGATAGCCTGATTCTGCCCGAAAATCACCAGCTTGAGATTGCGCTCGAGGTTTTTCAGCAGGTCGCGGTCCGAGGCCGAGACGTTCTTGGCTGGGATACGCGCCATGCGCGCCACCACATCCTCGATCTGCGCCACATCGACCCGCGCCTCGCGCTCGCCCACCGGCTTCAGGCGCAGCCGCGCGCCGGCCTCATCCACCACGTCGATGGCCTTGTCGGGCAGGTGGCGCTCGTTAATGTGGCGATCGGCCAGCTCGGCCGCCGCCCGCAACGCCTCATCGGCGTATTCGACGCCGTGGTGCTCCTCGAATTTCGGCTTCAGACCCATGAGGATCTCGACCGTCTCGGCCACCGACGGCTCGGCGACGTCGATCTTCTGAAAGCGCCGCGCCAGCGCGTGGTCCTTCTCGAAGATACCGCGATATTCCTGGTAGGTGGTCGAGCCGATGCAGCGGATCTCGCCGTTGGCCAGCACCGGCTTGATCAGATTGGAGGCGTCCATCACACCGCCGGAAGCCGCTCCGGCACCGATGACGGTGTGGATCTCGTCGATGAACAGGATCGCACCCGGCTGCTTCTTCAGCTCATTGACCACCGATTTCAGGCGCTTCTCGAAATCACCGCGGTATTTGGTGCCGGCGATCAGCGCGCCCATGTCGAGCGCGAAGATGGTGCAGTCGGCCAGCACTTCCGGCACCCGCCCCTCGACGATCAGCCGCGCCAGCCCTTCCGCGATCGCCGTCTTGCCGACTCCGGCCTCGCCGACGTACAGCGGATTGTTCTTGCGACGCCGGCACAGGATCTCGATGGTGCGCTCGATCTCGAGCTTGCGGCCGATGAGTGGATCGATGCGTCCCTCCTGGGCCTGGGCATTGAGATTGACCGCGTATTTCTCCAGCGCGCTGCCCGATTCATTGTCGCGTTCGCCCTCCACCCCGGCGTCGTCGCGCTCCTTGTCGGCTTTCGACTCGCCGGTGCGCGACAGGCCGTGCGAGATGAAATTCACCACATCGAGACGGGTGACCTGGGCGCGCGCCAGCAGGAACACCGCGTGGCTCTGCTTCTCGCTGAAGATCGCGACCAGCACGTTGACGACCCCGACCTCCTTCTTGCCGCTCGACTGCACGTGGAATACCGCCCGTTGCAGTACCCGCTGAAAGCCCAGCGTCGGCTGCACTTCGCGCTCCTCGCTCGGCGCCAGGCGCGGCGTATTGCTCTCCACGTGCTGTTTCAGGTCGGCACTCAGGCGCTCAATATCCGCGCCGCAGCCCTCGAGTACTTCACGCACCTTGGGTGCGTCGAGGATTGCGAGCAGCAGGTGCTCAACGGTAAGGAATTCGTGGCGCGCGCCGCGCGCCTGGTGAAAGGCCTGGTTAAGGCAAAATTCGAGCTCGCTCGACAACACTGCTCCGTCTCTCCCGCAGCTGGTTCAGGCTTCCTCTAGCGTACACAGCAGCGGGTGCTGATGCTCGCGTGAGTAGCCGGTCACTTGTGACACTTTGGTCTCTGCGATTTCGTATGTAAAGACTCCACACACACCTTTGCCACGGGTATGCACCTCCAGCATCACCCGGGTAGCCATCGGCCGGTCCATGGCGAAGAACCGCTCAAGCACTTCGACCACAAACTCCATCGGCGTGTAGTCGTCGTTGAGCAGTATGACGCGGTACAGCGATGGCTGCGCCGTCTCGGGCGGAGCCTCCTCGACAATTACACCATGCTCAGGGCGATTAGATGCTCTGTGCTCCGTCACGTGAAAGTCGCCCCGTCACAAAATCGCAGCGGATCTGCAGCGCGTCTGTCACTGAAGTCTAATCCACTGTGACCCATCAAGGTATCTCCGATGCGGGCGCTTGAGGGTGTCGGCATTGGGCGACGCACGGAACTAAAAGAAATTAGCTGAAACAAACACTTGAGAGCGTCAACGGCTGCGCCGTATCATGTCACACCTAAAGCGCTCCCCGGAGCCTGTAGTTGGCCAGTGCGACAATTTGGATCGATGATCTCAAGTCTCAGGGACTGACGCGGTTATTCGTTGACCGCGGCGCGCAGCTCATTGTTTTGGTGCTGCTCCTGGCCCTGGGGCTGGACTGCGCCCTGATCCTGACCCGGGCCCTGGGCCACGGTCCCGACCTGCCGCCGCCGGCGGTGGGATCGACGCCGGTGCTGCCCCGGGTGAGCGTCAATCCGACGCTGCAGCTGACGACCATCGTCAACGCCCATCTGTTTGGCGCCGGCGCTGTAGCGGCCGGCGGTTCGGATGCACCGGCCACCACCATGCCGCTGATCCTCGCCGGCGTGATCGCCGAACCTGATCCGGGCAAAGGCGTGGCCATCATCGGCGAGAACGCGGCCGCCGGAAAACTGTATTCGGTCGGCGCGGCGATGCCCGGCGGTGTCCACCTGCACGCCGTCTACAGCGACCGGGTGCTGCTCGAGCGTAATGGCGGTCTGGAGACGCTGATGCTGCCGCGTACGCCGATGAGCGGCAAGGGAGCGGCGGCACCCATGATCGCCAGCGCGGCGGCGCATGCCGGCGGCGGGACAAACCGCGACTCGGCAACCCTGCTGGCCGGCCTGGTGCGCATTCAACCGGTGTTCAATCAGGGCAAGCTTCAGGGCTATCGGATCTTCCCGGGGGCCAATCACGGCACCAGCGCCTTCGCGCAGCTGGGGCTTCGGGCCGGGGATCTGATCGAGGCGGTCAATGGCACCCCACTGGATGATGCCGGACGGGCGATGGAGGTACTGCAAACCTTGTCCTCATCGGCCACCGCGACCGTCACCGTGTCGCGCAATGGAGCGCCGCAGGAGGTCAATCTTAATCTTGCCAACCTGAACCTGGACGCTGATTCGGGTGACAATGCGCCGGCCCCTCAGGTAACCCTCCCGGGCGGCGAGCAGGGTTCCACCCCGCCCGCAGGGGCTCCGTACCATGGGCGTCTGCCCTCGCCGCCGAATCTGAGCACTGCGCCCGGTGCCCCCGCCGGGTCTGCCGGCACTATAAACGCCGCCGCGCCCGCCACCGACACGCCGGTGGCGCCCACCGGCGGGGATCAGGCCCGATAGCACTTCCCAGTCCCTGAGCAGTCGAACGATTACAGGAATGACCACTGATGTCCCATAGACCACCGCTCGTCCGTGCAGCGCGCCTGCAGCGCCACATCGCGATCGCGATCGCCGCGTTGGCCCTGAGCGCGCTGGCCGCCGGCCAGCAGCAGGCCTCGCGGCCGGCCAACCCGCCCGGCGAGCATCCGAATACGCAGCGCATCACCCCGAACTTCAAGGACGCGGACATCACGCAGATCATCGAAGCGGTGAGCATGGCCACCGGCAAGAACTTCATCATCGATCCGCGCGTGCGTGCGCAGGTGACGATGCTGTCGTCCACTCCGATGACGCCCGACCAGTTCTACCAGGCGTTCCTGGCCATCCTGCAGGTGCACGGGTTTATCGCCGTGCCGGCCGGCGACGTCATCAAGATTATCCCCGACGCCAACATGCGCCAGTACCCGGCCAACGATCTGCCGCACAGCGTCAGCTCGACTTCGGATGAACTGGTGACGCAGGTGCTGGCGGTCAAGAACGTCGGTGCCGCGCAGCTGGTGCCGGTGCTGCGGCCGCTGATGCCGCAAAACGCCCAGCTGTCGGCCGTGACCGGCGCCAACATCCTGATCATCTCCGACCGTGCCAGTAATGTGAACCGTATGATGCGCATCATCGCGCGCATCGATGAGGTCGGGAATCCGGATGTCGATGTCATCACGCTGCATAGCGCGGTCGCCGCCGACACGGCACGCGTGCTCACTTCGCTGCTGGCGCAAACCGGCGACACCGGCGGCAGCGTCAAGATCGTCGCCGACGATCGCTCCAACAGCATCCTGCTGAGCGGGGATGACAACGTGCGTATGCGCGTCAGGGCACTGGTGACGCACCTCGATACTCCGGTGGACACCGGCAGCGAGACCCAGGTGCGATACCTGCGCTTTTCCGACGCCGAGGAGCTGGCGACGCGGCTCAAGGAGCAGATGTCGGGCACCAGCAGCGGCGGCTCGACCTCGGCCATGGCGGCGCTGCTCAATCGCCAGCCGACCACCCAACCACAGCCCAATGCCCAGGGCAACACGCCACGCCCGGACGCAGCCGCGCCGGCCGCCGGCACCAGCGGCGGATCCACCACGCTGTCGCTCGCCGGCGGCACCGCCACCATCTGGGCCGACAAGTCCAACAACGCGCTGGTCATCACCGCCGGCCAGCGCAGCATGAAGGCGCTCAATGCGGTGATCGACAAACTCGACATCCGCCAGCCGCAGGTCTACGTGGAGGCCATCATCGCCGAGGTGACGGTCGACAAGACCGCGGATCTGGGCGTGAACTGGGCGCTCGACGGCACCAACTCCAGCGTCGGCGTCGGCGGCTTCATCTCCCCAGTGGGCGGCAGTTCGATCATCGACCTGGTGCAGGGCGCCCTGGGCGCGTCGGCCGCGGCGTCGTCGACCACCACCGGGACTACTACTGGCAGCGCCGCCAGCGCTGCCACCGGACTGAACGACACCACGCTCAACGGCACCACATTCGGTATCGGCCGGCTGAAGGCTTCCGGGGTGAATTTCGCGATGATGCTGCGCGCGCTGCAGGGCGATTCACGCACCAACATCCTCGGCACCCCGTCGGTGGTCACGCGCAACAACCAGGAAGCGAAGATGGAGGTAGCCCAGGAAGTGCCGTTCCTGACCGGCCAGTACTCCACCACCAACGGCACCGGCAGCGCCTTCCAGACCATTCAGCGCGAGGAGGTCGGTACCATTCTGACGGTGACGCCGACCATCAGCGAAGGCGACACGGTGCTGCTCAAGCTTCAGGTCGAGAGCTCGAGTCTTGCCGCCTCCTCCCAGGGCGCGGTGGATCTGATCACCAACAAGCGTGCCATCACCACCAGCGTACTCATCAAGGACAGCGGCACCCTGGTGCTCGGCGGCCTGATACAGGACAGCGTGACCAACGGTGAGCAGTCGGTACCGCTGTTGGGCGCCATTCCGATCCTCGGAGAGCTGTTTCGCACCCGCAATACCGAGAAGACCAAGACCAATTTCCTGATCTTTCTGCAACCGCATATCCTGCGCAACGATGCCCAGGCCTCGGTCGAAACCGATGCCAAGTACGACTACATCCGCGATCAGCAGCGCATCCTCAACAAGGACCCACGCACGATACCGTTTCAGCCCTATGCGCCGGCGGATCCGCTGCCGTCGATGGAAAATGGCCGCGTGAAGAGCGGCATCCTCAGCCCGGATATCGAACAGCTCAACCACTCCAAGTCGCCGGGCGCCAATGACGCCACCACGTCGAGTGCCACTGGCGCCATACCGGAGCCGGTGACGCCCTACACCGGCGCCAGCACTGCGCCCGACACGCCGCCCGGCAGCGCTGGAGCGCCGCCGTGAGCGCGATTGCCGAGCGCGTAGCCACCGACAACCGGCTGCCGTTTACCTTTGCCCGGCGTCACGGCGTACTGGTGCGCGGCGTTGAGGCCGGGGTCGCGGACTGCGTCTATCGCGCGCCGGCCTCGCCGGTGGCGCTGGCCGAGGCTCGGCGCTACCTGCGTCTGCCGGTGAAACTCACGATGGTGGACAGCGAAGCCTTCGACGAGCTGCTGCGCAAGACCTACGAGGGCGGCGGCGAGTCGATGCAGATTGGCCTCGAGGACAGCACCGACCTGGGACAGCTGGCGCAGGAGCTGCCCGAGCAGGCCGATCTGCTCGAGAGCAACGACGATGCGCCGATCATTCGCCTGATTAACGCCGTGCTGACCCAGGCGATTCGTGAGAACGCCTCGGATATCCACATCGAGCCGTTCGAAAATCGCCTGGTGGTGCGCTTTCGCGTCGACGGCATCCTGCGCGAGGTGCTGCAGTCCAAGCGCGGCGTCGCCCCGCTGGTGGTGTCGCGCATCAAGGTCATGTCCAAGCTCGACATCGCCGAGAAGCGCCTGCCGCAGGACGGCCGCATCGGTCTGCGTATCGCCGGGCGGGCGGTAGACGTGCGCGTGTCCACCATACCGTCCGGCCACGGCGAGCGCGTGGTGCTGCGACTGCTGGACAAGCAGGCCGGGCGGCTCGATCTCGACTCACTGGGCATGGGCGACCATACGCAGCAGCTGATCGACGAGCTGATCCACAAGCCGCACGGCATCCTGCTGGTCACCGGTCCAACCGGCTCGGGCAAGACCACCACGCTGTACGCGGCGCTGGAACAGCTCAACGACAACACCCAGAACATCATGACGGTCGAGGACCCGATCGAGTACTACATCGACGGCATCGGCCAGACCCAGGTCAACACCAAGGTCGAGATGACCTTCGCGCGCGGCCTGCGTGCCATCCTGCGCCAGGATCCCGATGTCGTACTGGTCGGGGAAATCCGCGACCTGGAGACCGCGCAGATCGCGGTGCAGGCCAGCCTCACCGGACACCTGGTGCTGTCGACGTTGCACACCAACACCGCCGCCGGCGCGCTGACCCGGCTGCGCGACATGGGGATCGAGCCGTTCCTGCTGTCCTCCAGCCTGATCGGCGTGCTCGCCCAGCGCCTGGTGCGCGTGCTCAATCCCGAGACACGCCAGGCCTTTCCAGCCGGCGAGTACGAGCGGCGCCTGCTCGGTCTGGCCCCTGGCGATCAGTCTCCGACTCTGTATCGGCCCGGCCGCGATGCCGGCGGCGGCTACCGCGGCCGCACCGGCATCTACGAGCTGATCCTGATCGACGATACGCTGCGCACCATGATCCACGACGGTGTCGGCGAGCATGAACTGGAACGCTACGCCCGCAAGTTCACCCCTTCGATCCGCGATGACGGCCTGGCGCGCGTGCTCAAGGGCGAGACCACGATCGAAGAAGTCCTGCGCGTGACGCGCGAGGATTAGACTTAAAGTCCCATGGGCGCATTTGAGTACACCGCCCTCGATGCCGGCGGCCGCTCGCGCAAGGGCGTCATCGAGGGTGACACCCCGCGGCACGTTCGCACGCTGCTGCGCGAACGGCAGCTCATGCCGGTCACCGTCGAGGAGGTCGCGGCGCGCGAATCGCGCCGCCAGCGCGGCAGCCACTTTGGCTTTGCGCGCGGGGTGTCGGCCGCCGATCTGTCGCTGATGACACGCCAGCTGTCGACTCTGGTACGCGCCGGACTGCCGCTGGAAGAGGCACTGCTCGCGGTCTCGCAACAGACGGAGAAGCCGCGCATACAGAGCATTCTGCTCGGTGTGCGCGCCAAGGTGGTGGAAGGCCACACGCTCGCCACCGGCCTGGGGGAGTTTCCGCGCGTGTTTCCCGAGATCTACCGTGCCACGGTTTCGGCTGGTGAGCAGTCGGGCCACCTGGATGCGGTGCTCGAGCGGCTGGCCGAATACACCGAGTCGCGCGAACAGATGCGCCAGAACCTCCTGGGCGCGATGCTCTATCCGCTGGTGCTGACCATCATGTGCTTCACCATCGTCTCGATCCTGCTGACCTACGTCGTGCCCAAGGTGGTTGACGTGTTCGAAGCCAATCACGCCAAGCTGCCGCTCGCCACGCGGGTGCTGGTCGGCATCAGCAGCTTTCTGCGCGGTTACGGCCTGTGGCTGCTGGCCGCCATCGCCCTGGCCTCGTTCCTGTTCTGGCGCGCACTCAAATCGCGCGAGACGCGGCGCCGGGTACACCAGACGCTGCTGAACCTGCCGCTCATGGGGCGCATCGTGCGCGGGGTGAATACCGCGCAATTCACGCGCACGCTGAGCATTTTGACCGCAAGCGCCGTGCCGGTACTCGATGCGCTGCGCATCTCCAGCGAAGTCATCATCAATCTGCCGATGCGCGATGCGGTCACCGAGGCAGCCGCGCGCGTGCGCGAGGGGGCGCCGATCGGCCGCTCGCTCGCCGCAAGCCGGCTGTTTCCGCCGATGACGGTGCATCTGATTTCCAGCGGCGAGTCCAGCGGCCAGCTGCAGACCATGCTGGAGCGGGCGGCAACCAACCAGGAACGCGAACTCGAGGGGCTGCTGGCGGCGCTGGTGGGACTGCTGGGGCCGCTGCTGATCGTCGGCATGGGCCTGTTCGTCATGGGCATCGTATTTGCGATGCTGTTACCAATTTTTGAAATGAATTCGTTGATCCGCTAAACCCACCGTTGCAACGGCTTTTAAATCGCATTACTTTCGGCTCGCGGCTGCCATAACGACGGGGCTACATGTAGATCAAGGCCATGGGCGGAAATACGGATTCCGACGAATTCGAGGAAGATGACGCCGACGAGGTCGCGGGCGACGATGATCTCGATCTGGATCGCGCCATCAAGGACATGGAGATCGCCAAGCGGCGCGCCGTCAAGGTCGGCGAGCCGGCATGGCGCCGGCTCGAGCAGCGGCTCGAGCAGAAGCGCACTGCGGAACTGATCAGCGACTTCGAGGACTACGATATCGGCGACCCGGGAACGCGCGCCGGCTCGGCCGCTTCCGGCGCCAGCGCCAAATCGCGACGCTAACTTGCCTGAGCTAGCGGCTTGAGCCCACGGCGCGCGCCGGCGCCACCGCGACGCTCCGCCGCAGCACGCCGACGACGACGCCCTCGATCAACATCGACTCCTGCGACAGATCGACCCGAATCGGCTCGAAATCGGGGTTTTCCGGCAGCAACCAGACGATGCTTCCCTCCTGCTTATAGCGCTTCACGGTCACTTCGTTTTCCAGCCGTGCGACGATGATCTGCCGATTGCGCACTTCGCTGGTGCGATGCACCGCCACCAGATCGCCGTCGAGGATCCCGGCATCCCTCATACTCATCCCGACCACCGTGAGCAGATAATGCGGCCGCGGATGAAACACCGCCGGGTCGACCTGCAGATGCTCGAGGATGTTCTCTTCCGCCAACATCGGCCGGCCGGCGGCCACCCGCCCTATCAGCGGCAATGCCAGCTGCTCGCGCATCGTGTCGCGCAGTTGTATGCCGCGCGACGCGCCCGGCAGCAACTGGATGACGCCCTTGCGCGCCAGGGCACGCAGGTGCTCCTCAGCCGCGTTGGGCGAGCGAAACCCGAGCTCGGTTGCGATTTCGGCGCGCGTCGGCGGCATCCCGGTCTCGTTGAGGCTGCGCTGTATGACGCGCAATACGTTGGCCTGGCGTGGGGTGAGATCGGACATACTGTAATTATATACAGTACCTGCCATGGCCCGCAACCGCGCCCCTGGCCCGCGGCCTCGCTGCCACCGGACCCTCGGCGCGCGATCGCCCCGGCAGTGCCCCGCGATCGTTATCGGCGCTGTGACGTTGCTGCGGGTCCGGTGGGGGAGCGTGCCATCGTGCGCAGCGCCATCGCGAGCGACCTGCCGCGAGCGGCCCAGGTCAGCTATCGCACCTGGTGGCTTGCGTCGCAGCCTTCCTTGAAAGTCGATGCGCGTGTCGCGTAAATGCATCGCGTGCTGGCCTGTGCGTTCATGCCGCATTCATTATCCGCCGCATATCCTTTTAAACTGTCGGTGTCCGCTGACAGACGGATTTCGATGTTGCTATTGCATTCGCAGGTCAAATTTGGTCAAGTTGTGGCCCGCAAAATCGTGCCGCCGCGCAAACGTTCGGTACGATGCGGTTTGTTTCAGTGCATAAAGGGGATTTAGATGAACAATTCAATCGTAGTGAAGCTGGCCGCCGCCGCTCTGGTGGTTGGACTCGCCGGCTGCACCGACCTCAAGCCGCTGCAGGCCGAAGTCGACACTTTGAAGCAGCAGGTCGGCCAGCTGCGAACTGATGTAGATGCGGCCAAGGCCTCGGCGGACGCTGCTTCGCGCGCTGCCAGCGCTGCGCAAAGCTCCGCCAATCAGGCTTCCACGGCGGCGAGCAGCGCACAGAGCACGGCCAACCAGGCGCTGTCTGCGGCCCAGGCGGCCCAGGCTTCGTGCGATGCGACCAACGAGAAGATTGATCGCATGTTCAAGAAGTCGGTTTCGAAATAATTTCGACCGGCCCTTGAAGAGAAAACGCCGCGATTCCAGCGGCGTTTTTTATTGAGCGAATTGCCGGCGGGCGCCGCGTCGCGGCCTGCCGGCGGTTGCGCCGTGGCGCGGCGCAACCGCTCGCAAGCGCGCCGCAAGCTATCAAAAGCGCAGCAGCGCCGAGCCCCAGGTGACGCCGCCACCCAGCGCCTCGAGCAGCAGCATATCCCCGCGTTTGATGCGTCCGTCGCGCACCCCGACATCCAGCGCCAGCGGCACCGAGGCGGTCGAGGTGTTGCCGTGCTCCTGCACCGTCACGATGACGCGCTCCATTGGCAGATTGAGCTTCTTTGCGACCGCCTGGATGATGCGCAAATTGGCCTGGTGCGGCACCAGCCAGTCAATCGCGGATTTATCGAGGCTGTTCGCTGCTAGCGTCTCATCCACCACGCGGCCCAGCAGTGTCACGGCGAGCTTGAACACTTCACTGCCGGCCATGCGCACGAAGTCCCCCGGCGCCATGTTGCCGGGAGCCGCGCCCCGCGACGGGCCGCCGGTGCAATACATCAGGTGCTTGTAGCTGCCGTCGGCGTGCAGGTGGGTTGAGATGATCCCGGGTTGTTCCGAAGCGGCCAGCACCACGGCGCCGGCGCCATCGCCGAACAGAATCGCGGTACTGCGATCGCCCTGATCGACGATGCGTGACAATACCTCCGAGCCGACCACCAGCGCGCGCCGCGCCGCGCCGGTGCGCACGAACATATCGGCCACCGCCAGCGCGTAAATGAACCCGCTGCAGGCCGCCTCCAGGGCGAACGCGGCCCCGCCGCGACAACCCAGGCGATCCTGCAGCAATACACCTGCATTCGGAAACACCAGATCCGGGGTCGTGGTGCCATAGGAAATCAGATCGATCTCGCCCGGTTCCAGCCCTGCCGCGGCAATGGCGGCGCGCGACGCGTGCTCCGCCATATCGACGTTCGATTGCCCCGGGGGCAGGATGTGACGCCGCTCTATGCCGGTGCGCTCACGGATCCAGGAATCGCTGGTATCCATGCGCAGCTCGAGATCAGAGTTGGTAACGATCGTCTCCGGCAGGTAGCTGCCGGTGCCGATGATGCGCGAAAACACGCTCAGCGCCCGCTCCGACGCCGCGGCCTAAGACCTATTCCCCGCTGTCCGGCTCGGCCTTCTTTTCGATGACGCGACGGCCGCGGTAGAAACCATCGGGGGTCACGCAATGGCGCAGGTGCTGCTCGCCGGACTGCGGATCGGTCGACAATGCCGGTGTCGCCAGACCATCGTGCGAACGGTGCATGCCGCGCTTTGAAGGTGTCTTGCGGCTTTTTTGTACGGCCATGATCCAAACTCCTGCAGCAAATCCTGACTATTTTTTCGTCTTCGCGCCGCCATCCAGCAGCGCACGTAAATCCGCGAACGGTCGCGCCGTCGCCTGCTCGCCCGCACTCTGCGGCGACGATGCCGCCGCGACACTGCGCGCCTCGAGCGCGCGACCGGCAGCCGCCTCGCAGGCGCTGCTGTCGGCATGCAGCGGCACCACCGGCAGCGCCAGCAGCAATTCCTCAGCCGCCAAGGCCGCCAGGCTCAGGCGCCCTTCGGCCGCAAGATATGTTTCCCATTCGACCGGCGCGGCTTCGGCATCCGCCTCGGATTCAATCAACAACACAGGCGAACTGGTCTCGATGGGCATGGGCATCGGCCCCATGCAGCGCTGACAGATCAGTTCCAGCTGCGCCCGCAGCGCGACCTGCGCCACCATGAATCCCTGCTCGCGGCCAAACTGCAAATGCGCATGCACCTGACCAGAGCCGCACACCAACTCGCCCGGAAGGCCCGGCAGCTCCGCCACTGGGATATCCAAGTCTAAGGTCGCGCGAGCGTCCGCTAGCTTTCTGACGTCGCGTAGCTTCGAGGCGCCGCCCGGCATGGGCCGCGTATAATAGGTTCAGTGCCGCGGCAAGTCAAAAAACTCTGGGCATCCAAGCCTTTGATTCGAGCGCCGTTTTCGCATCGCCCATGCCGCCATTGATCCTGGCCTCGACCTCGCGCTACCGGCGGGAGCTGCTCGGCCGGCTGCGCCTGCCGTTCGACTGCGCCGCCCCCGGCGTGGATGAGACGCCGCTGGCGGCGGAGAGTCACCTGGATCGTGCGGTGCGCCTGGCTCTGGCCAAAGCGGCGGCAGTGGCAGCGCGCCATCCGGGCAGCACCGTCATCGGCAGCGACCAGGTCGGAGTCTGCAAGGGCGAGCCGCTCGACAAGCCGGGCGACGCGCTACGCGCCCACGCGCAGCTGCAGCGCCTGTCAGCCGCGGCCGCAACTTTTTATACCGCCGTGGCGATACTGCCGGCGGATCACGGCGGTGCCCTGCAGTTTGTCGACACCACGACGGTGTATTTTCGCGCCCTGAGCGATCCGGAAATCGACCGCTACATCGCCGCCGAGCAGCCGTTCGACTGCGCCGGCGGTTTTCGCTGCGAAGGATTGGGCATCAGCCTGTTCAGTCGCGTGGTATCCGAGGACCCCAGTGGCCTGATCGGCCTGCCGCTGATCGCGGTGGCGCGCTCACTGCGACAGCTGGGGTACGAATTGCCTTGAACTGCGCGCCAAGGGTGCGCCCGGTTGGCGATGAATCGGGTGCGGGACGAGTGAACGAGCTCGTCATCGTCGGCGTTCCGGGCGTTGTCGTGGCGCCGCCGCTGCGCCGCGCTTAGCGCGGGCGCGTTTGGCGCCGAGCTGATCGAGCACCACCCGCAGCTGTGGCGGCAGCGGGGAGCTGAAACTTTGCTCGCTACCGCTGTCGGGCCAGATGAATGACAGGCTGTGCGCATGCAGGAACATGCGCGTGAGGCCGAACGGCGCCAGCGCCTCATTGAACGCTTCATCACCATACTTTGCATCGCCCGCGACCGGATGGCCGCAATACGCTGCATGCACCCGAATCTGGTGCGTGCGCCCGGTATGAATGATCGCCTCCAGCAACGATGCACGGGCGCCGTAATGTTCGATCAGCTTGAACTCGGTCAGTGCATTCTTGCCGTGCGCATCCACTTTGACGGTGCGCTCGCCGCCGACCCGCAGATCGGTGCGCAGCGGCGCATCGATGCGCTTGTGTCCCAGGTTCCAGTGGCCGCCGACCAATGCCAGGTAGCTCTTCTGCACCGCCCCGTCGCGCAGTAGCGCATGCAACGCGCGCAGCGCCGAGCTGCGCTTCGCCACCATCAACAGGCCGCTGGTGTCGCGATCCAGCCGATGCGCGAGCTCCAGGGTCTGACTTGGACGCGAAGCGCGCAGCGCCTCGATCACGCCGAACGACAAGCCGCTGCCGCCATGCACCGCCATGCCGCCCGGCTTGTCGAGCACCAGCAGCCGTTCGTCCTCATGGATGATGGCGCGCTCGATGACCTCGATCATGCCGGTGGGTACCCGCCGCGGGGCATCAGGTGCCACTTCACGCACCGGCGGCAGGCGCACCGAATCCCCGGCAGCCAGCCGCAACTCCGGACTGGCGCGCCGCCCGTTGACCCGCACCTCGCCGCGGCGAATGAGACGAAAGATACGGCTGCGAGGCACGCCCGCCAGCAGCCTTACCAGCACCTTATCCAGCCGCTGGCCCTGTTCCTGGGCGTCGATCTGCACGTGCCGCACTGCGGATCTGCGTTCTGCCTGGGCCGGCGGCTGATCGATCTCGGTCAAAGCGCTCTCCAGGCTCACACTTTAAGCTTTAAGTGTTTGTTTCCAGTAACGTCTGTGCCTATAATCGACCGGCTGCCCAAGGTCGGACACCCAAATCTTTAAGGAACGGGTCCGGCACCATGGCAACAAGACTGCGGCCAAGGGCCGCATGGTAGTTGGTCCTCGAAATCGAGGCCATCGCGCATGAGTCGGCCGATCTGGTCCGCGCTCGCCCACGTTGCTCCTCCGAAAGTTCGAGCCCACGAGCGCGCCGCCGGTCAGTGGACCTTAAAGATTTCCGGGCGCGCCGCCCAAGCAATGGCGGCCACGAGTCAATAGCACACAATCGATATCAAAAAATCGATGACACATCTGACGCCCCAATCGATCTTCGGGTATTCCGCTGTCCATGGCGGCTTCGTGAATGTGCCCCCACACGTGCACATTCCGGTAACCGCGGCCTCTCATCCAATTCTGGCAGAGGCAAATGAAAAGAATGCTAGTCAACGCAACCCAGCAGGAAGAGCTGCGGGTAGCCATGGTCGATGGACAGAAACTCTATGACCTGAGCATCGAGATACCGTCACGGGAACAGAAAAAAGCCAATATCTATAAGGCCCGTATTTCACGCGTCGAGCCCTCGCTCGAAGCGGCGTTCGTAGACTACGGCGCACAGCGGCACGGCTTCCTGCCGTTGAAGGAAATCTCGCGCGAGTACTTTCGCGCCCAGCCGCAGGGTCGGCTCAACATCCGCGAACTGGTCACCGAGGGCCAGGAGCTCTTGGTCCAGGTGGAGAAGGAGGAGCGCGGCAACAAGGGCGCCGCGCTCACGACTTTCATCAGCCTGGCGGGACGTTTTCTGGTGCTGATGCCCAATAACCCGCGCGCCGGCGGCGTTTCGCGCCGCATCGAGGGTGAAGAGCGCGACCAGATGCGCGAGGTCATGAACCAGCTGAACGTCCCCGACGGCATGGGTGCCATCGTGCGTACCGCCGGCGTCGGTCGCTCGGCCGAAGAGCTGCAGTGGGACCTGGATAATCTCAAGACCCAATGGGAAGCGATCGCGGAGGCCGGCAAGGGACGCGGCGCACCTTTCCTGGTCTATCAGGAAGGCGATGCGGTCACGCGCGCGCTGCGCGACTATCTGACCGACGACATCGGCGAGATCCTGGTCGATGACGAGAGCGCATTCCAGAAGGGCCTGGAATACATGCAGCGTTTCATGCCCAACGACACCCAGCGCAGGCTCAAGCTGTATGTCGACGATATACCGCTGTTCACGCGCTATCAGATCGAAAGCCAGATCGAATCGGCCTACGCGCACAAGGTGCAGCTGCCCTCAGGCGGCAGCCTGGTGATCGATTACACCGAGGCCCTGGTTTCGATCGATATCAACTCGGCACGCGCTACCCGCGGCGCCGACATCGAGGCCACCGCCTGCAACACCAATCTCGAGGCCGCGGACGAAATCGCGCGCCAGCTGCGTATTCGAGATATCGGCGGCCTGATCGTCATCGATTTCATCGATATGGAATCGCAGAAAAACCAGCGCGATGTCGAAGATCGGCTGCGTGAAGCCATGAAAATGGACCGCGCGCGCATCCAGATCGGGCGCCTGTCGCGCTTCGGACTGATGGAGATGTCGCGCCAGCGCCTGCGGCCCAGTCTCGGTGAGTCGAGCCATCTGGTATGCCCGCGCTGCAACGGCATCGGCAGCATTCGCAGCATCGAATCGCTGGCGCTGTCGATCCTGCGCCTGATCGGCGAGGAGACGCGCAAGGACCGCACGGCCCGCCTGATCGTGCAGGTGCCGGTGGACGTGGCGACCTATCTGATCAATGAAAAGCGCGACGCACTGCGGGCGCTGGAGGACAAGTCCCACGCGCAGATGGTGATCGTGCCCAATCCGCACATCCAAACGCCCGAGTACTCGATTCGGCGGGTACGCGATGATGAGGCACAGCTGGCGGAAAACTCCCAGGTCAGCTATCAGATTCCGGCGGCCCCGGCGGTTGCGGATGCGGCTGAACGCGACCGCAAGCCGCCGGCCGAACAACCGGCCGTGGCTGCGCTGCTGCCCCGGACGGCGGCGCCGATAGTTGCCGCGCCCGCCCCCAGGCACGCGCCCGCGGTCGCGCCGGCGTCGCGCCCGGGATTGTTTGCCCGCCTCAAGAGCTGGTTCGAAGCGGCGCCCGTGGCGCCGGTCACTGGCCCGCAAAACGGGACGCCGGTGGCAGAGCCTGAACCGCCGCGCGAACCACGTCGTAGCCACAGCGATCGCGGCGATCGCGGCAGCCGCGGCGGGCGGGGTCGCGACCGGCGACCCGAGCGCCACGGCAATGGGCGCGGCCGCGAAGAGGCGCGCTACGAACCGCGCGGCAACTCTGAGCGCGGGCGTGACGAGCCGCGCCGCGAGCCGCCGCGTCGCGAGGAGCCGCCGCGTCGCGAGGAACCCCGTCGCGATGAACCGCGCCGCGACGAGCCGCGCCGTACCGAGCCGCAACGTGACTCACCCGAGCCGCGCGAGACGCGGGACGCCACGCCCGAGGGCCCACCGCAAAGCGACCGGCCGGCGCGCACCGGGCGCTCAAGGCGCGGCGGACGCCGCCGGCGCCGCGGCGCCGGAAATCGCGATCAGGGCATCGGCGGCCAGGGCGGCACCCCGGGCGGCCTCGACGTGTCGATCGACACGCAGACGGGCTTTGATGGTGACACCGGGCAACAGGAAATGGGCCAACAGGAGATGGGCTGGACCGGGCCGCCTGCCCACACGAGCAGTACGCCTAGCTACGCCGACAGCCCTGAGCGCAGCGCATTGGACTCTGGCGGGCCCGGATACGCCCCGCAGCGGCGCCCTGAGGAGGCCCCGACCCGGCTGCCCGAGCCTGCCTCTGGCACACCGGGTCCGGTGGTTGAGCGCGGCCCGGAGCAGCCACCGCATGCGGTGGCGCCTGCCCCGGATCACCGGCCCCAGGTGGCCTGGTCCGCAGCGCCGCCCACCGCGGGCGACCAGGGGTTCGAGGGCCCTCCACGCGAGGAATAACGGATCGTGAACGGCGCGCGTGTGGGTGCACACGCCGGGACCTTCAGCCCCGCGTCGCCAATAGCGCTTCGACGGCGGCGAGATCGGCCGCCGTGTTGACCTCGATCCCCGGAGCCACGAGCGCGTCCGCGACACGGATGTCCATTCCATGGTCGAGCGCTCGCAACTGTTCGAGCTGCTCGAGCAGTTCGTGCTCGCTGGGCGGCAGTGCGGCAATACGGCGCAGCGCCGACACGCGATAGGCGTAGATGCCGAGGTGGCGGCGCGCGCCGACATGACTGTGCTGGCTGGCAAGGCCGGCTGGCGCGCCATCGCGCGCCCAGGGAATCGGCGCCCGGCTGAAGTACAGCGCGCGCTGCTGCAGGTCGGTGACCACCTTGGCCACGTTCGGATCCAGCAGCACGCCCACAGATTGCAGGGGCACCGCCAGCGTGGCGATATCCGCCCCGGGACGCGCGGCCAGCTCGGCGGCGACCTGATCGATAAGCGCCTCGGGCATCAGCGGTTCATCGCCCTGCACATTCACCACGATATCGGAATCGCCCCATTGTTCAAGAACGGCGACCTGCGCGACGCGATCGGTGCCGGAAGCCAGCGTGGCGGCGGTCATACGCACTTCGGCCCCAAAGCCGCGCGCTACCTGCGCTATGCGCTCATCATCGGTGGCGACGAGCACCTGCCGCGCGCCGGAGCGGCGCGCGCATTCGTACACCCGCTGGATCATCGGTTTGCCGCCCAGCGTCAGCAGCGGCTTGCCCGGCAGCCGCGTTGAACCATAGCGCGCCGGTATGACCACCCGGTACATGCGGCCAACCTAGCGGTCGAGCAGCCGATCGTCGGGCGCGAGCACGCGCGCTTCATCCTCGAGCATCACCGGAATATCGTCGCGGATCGGAAATGCCAGCCGATCGGCGCGGCAAATCAGCAGCGCCTCCTTGCGCTCGTAGCGCAGAGGGCCCTTGCACACCGGACCGGCCAGAATATCGAGTAGACGTGCATCCAAGTGAATCTCCCGCCGGAATCGCCGGACTCAAGCCGCCAGGCAGCGTTGCAGCCGCGCCAGCAGCGCCTCGCCGTCCGCCCCGGCAAAACTCGCTGCCACCGGCAGGTACCAGCGGTTCGCAGCGGCGAATGCGCGGCATTTTACCGCATCCTTCTCCGTCATCAGCACCGGCAGGCCGTCGTGGAACTCAAGATCCGCGGCGCGATAACGATGGTGATCCGGAAACGCATGTTCGACAACCTCAAGTCCCGCCGCGCCAAGCTGCGCAAAGAATCGCCGCGGATTGCCGATCCCGGCCACGGCGTGCACACGCATCCCGGCCAGGCTCGACAACGCCACGGACTCGCCGCTGCCTGCAAGCGTACGCAGCCACTCGCCACCCAGGCGCATGACCAACGCCGCGGCCATCCCCGTCGCCGCCGGCCCTCGATCCTCGCCATTGATCACGACCGCATCGACCTGGGACAGGCGCGCGGCCGGCTCACGCAGCGGACCGGCCGGCAACAGGTATCCATTGCCCAGGCCGCGCGTCGCGTCGACCACCGCGATTTCGAAATCGCGCGCCAGCCGCAGGTGCTGCAGCCCGTCATCGGCGATGATCACGTCCACGCCGGTTGCGAGCAGCCGCTCAGCGGCGCCGACCCGATCGCGACCCACCACCACGGGCACCCCGGTACGCAGGCGCAGCAACAGCGCTTCATCGCCGACTAGCGCCACATCGCTGTCGGGCGTCACCAGGCACGGCACGCGGCCGATCGCCGCGGCGCCACCATAGCCGCGCAGCACCACGCCGGGCCGATGCCCGCGCTCGCCCAGCTGCTGCGCGAGCCAGATTACCAGTGGCGTCTTGCCGCTGCCGCCGACCGTGACATTGCCGACCACGATCACCGGTCTGGCCACCCGCCGGCTCACACACATGCCGCGCGCGTAGGCCGCGCGCCGCAGCCGCACTATCAGGCCGAACAGGTGCGACAACACCCGCAGCGGCCACGGCGGCGGCGTCCGGGCATACCAGATCGCCTGCAGGCGCGCGGCCACTGCCTGCCTAGGCACTGAACTGCAGCCGGTGCAACTCCGAGTAGACGCCGCGCTGCGCCAGCAGCTCGGCGTGGGCACCGGACTCCACCACCCGCCCATCGCTCATGACGAGAATGCGATCGGCACTCTCGATGGTCGACAAGCGGTGCGCAATCACCAGCGTCGTGCGATTTCTCACCAGCCGGTCGAGCGCGTCCTGAATATGCCGCTCGGCGGCGGTATCGAGCGACGAGGTCGCCTCATCGAGAATCAGGATCGGCGTGTCGCGCAGCAGCGCGCGCGCGATGGCGATGCGCTGGCGCTGTCCGCCCGAAAGCAGCACGCCGCGATCGCCCACCTCTGTGTCGAGCCCCTGCGGCAGCTGCTCGGCAAACTCCATCACATAGGCGGCACTGGCCGCCGCCAGCAGCTGTGCTTCGGTGATATCGGCGGCGCCGAACAGAATGTTGTTGCGGATCGATTCGTTGAACAGCACCACTTCCTGGCTCACCAGGCTCATCTGGCGACGCAGGTCAGCCAGGCGGTAGTCGCGAATATCCACCCCGTCGATCAATACCAAGCCTGAAGTGGGGTCGTAGAAGCGCGGTAGCAGCGACACCAGCGTCGACTTGCCACTGCCGGAACGACCGACGATCGCCAGCGTGGTGCCCGCCGGCACGCTCAGGTTCACGTCATGCAGCACGGCGCCGTTCTCGGTCGCGTACTCAAAGCTGACATCGCGAAACTCGACCTCGCCGCGCACCCGTCGGGGCGCAAACGTTCCACCCTGGGGTTCGGTCGGCCCGTCGAGCACCGCGAATACACTGGCGCCGGCGGCGATGCCCTGCTGCAACGGGCCGGCGACGTTCAAAATGCGCCGCAGCGGCTGCGACACCAGCATGGCCGCAATGATGAATGGGATCAGATCGGCAACCGTCATGGTGCCGGCGGCGATCTCGCGGTTGGCAATCAGCAGCACCCCGGCGAGCCCAAGCGCCGCCAGCATCTGCACGATCGGATTGCTGATCGAGCGCGCCGAGATCAGGCGTACGTTGGTATGGCGGTTGAGCTCGTTGGCCTGTTCGAACAGCCGCAGGATGTGGTCCTGCGCATTGAACACCTTGACTACCCGATGGGCATCGAGGGCTTCCTTCGATACGCGCGTGACGTCGCCCATCGAGTTCTGGATGCGGGTGCTGTAGCGGCGGAAGCGGATATTGACGTTGCGCACCAGCCAGGCGATGAGCGGGGCGGCCACCATCAGGCACAGCGCCAGCCGCCAGTTGAGGTAGAACAGCGCCCCGACATTGAACATGATCGCGAGCGAGTCGCGGATCATCACCGTCAATGAATCGGTGGTGGCCGCCGCCACCATCTCGGCGTTATAGGTGAGGCGGTTGAGCTTCACCGCTGAGGACTCACGATCGTATTGCGCCGTCGGCAGCAGCAGGTAGTGGGCGAACAATTCGCCGCGGATCGCCTTGACCACCTGGCGGCCGACCCAGAACGGAAAATAATTGGCGAGATAGTCGCCCACGCCGCGCGACAGGAAGATCAGCAGCACGCCCAGCGGCAGCCATCGCAGCACCATCTGGTGCTGCTGCAGCGCCAGCGCGTCGTGCAGATAGGTCTTGGTGAAGAATACTGTGATCAGATCGCTGCCGGCGTACAGCACCATACCCACCACACCCACCAGGTACATGGCGCGATACGGCCAGGCATAGCGCAGCAGCCGCGCATAGATCTGGCGCGCATTCAGAACACTGTCCGGAGCCTTGACGCCGCCGGCGGCAGCGTCGTTCAAGGGGGCGTCGCTCCGGGATCGTTGACCGTGGCGACATTCATCTGGGTGAAGCCGAGGCGACCCAGCACATCCATCGCCGTGACCACCGATTGATGACTGGCGCGGCCATCGGCCCGGATCGTCACCGCCCCGGAGCGCGAGCCGTCGCCCACGGTCTTGAGGATCGCCGAGCGCAGCGTATCGGCGCTCGAATTGACCAGCTCGCGCGCATTGACCAGGTACGAGCCGCTGGCGCTGACGGTGACTACCAGCCCCTCGTCGGCCGGGCGCTGCACCGGCAGCGTGCTCGCCTGCGGCAGGCGGATTCGCAGCCGGCCCTCGGCGGTAAAGTTCGACGACAGCATGAAGAACACCACCAGCAGCAGCACCACGTCGATCAGCGACACCACGTTGATCTCCGGCTCCTCACTTCGGCGCGGCTTGAATTTCATGGTTGAATTGCGTTCACTCGGCGCGCCGGCGTCAGCTCGATGCCGCGCGCGCCTCGGGGCTTTGGCGTGCCGCCGACTCCACCGCGTCGGCCAGACGCAGCGCATGTTTTTCCATCTCCACCACTATCCGCTCGACGCGGCCGCGCAGGTACCTGTAGGCGACCAGCGACGGAATCGCCACGCACAGTCCGGCGGCAGTCGCCACCAGCGCCTCGGCGATGCCGCCGGAGAGCATGCGCGGGTCGCCGGCGCCGCCGGCGTTGATCGCATTGAAGGCCTTGATGATGCCGGTGACCGTGCCAAGCAGGCCCAGCAGCGGCGACACCCCGGCGATGGTGCCGAGGGTATTGAGGAAACGCTCCAGTTCGTGCACCACGTGACGGCCGGCATCTTCGAGCCGCTCCATCAGCACTTCGCGCGGCCGGTTGCGGTTGGCAAGTCCCGCCGCCAGCAGTTTGCCGAGCGGTGAGTTCTGCTCCAGCGCGGCGATGACCTTGTCGTTGATCTGGTTCGCTTCCACCAGCTTCCAGACCTTGCGCGTCAGATCCGGCGGCAGCACGCGCCGATCTTGCAGGGTCCAGAGCCGTTCCAGGATGATCGCTGCGGCAACGATCGAGCACAGAATGATGGGCCACATCAGTGCCCCGCCCGCCTGCACGATTTCCCACATGTGTCAGCGCCACTCCTGTGATATCGCTCACGGTTAGGCGCCAGCATGATACATAAAGCGCCTGCCCCACAGCGCAGTTTCGCTAACGGCCGCTTATGAGTGCAACGCGCCAACTGCTAGAGTAGCCGGCCATGCCTCGAAGAATCGTCAAGCATTTCGCGAAGCTGATCCATGCGCGGCGCCACAAGTGGTACCTGAGCATGTTCGGCGAACGGCTCACCGATTCACGCCTGTGGTCGCTGAACCGGCATTCCATCACCGCCGCCTTCGGTGTCGGCATCGGCGTGAGCTTCGTACCGCTGCCGGTACATCTGGTGCTGGTGGTGCTGGCGGCGATCATCTGGCGGCTCAACGTCGCGGTAGGCATTGCCGGCTCCTACATCGTCAACCCGCTGACCATGGTGCCGGTGTATTACTTCGCCTATCGGGTCGGCGCCTGGCTGCTGCGCTACCGCCCGCGGCATTTCGAATTCCACCCGAACTGGAACTGGCTCGAGCACGGCCTCGGCCCGGCCTGGAAGCCGTTCCTGATCGGTTGCCTGGTGTGCGGCATCGTCTGCGGCTTCGCCGGCCGCTATGCGCTGGAAGTTACCTGGCGGCTGGCGACCATGCGCCGCTACCACATGCGCCAGGAGCGGCGTCGCGCCGCCTGTAAAGTCGTGTCTATAGCCTCGTCAGTGGACGCAAGCCGCCGCCGCTGAGTTCCAGCACCCGGTCCATGCGCGCGGCCAGCCGCCCGTCATGCGTCACCACCACCAGGCTGGTGGAGAATTCCCGATTGAGTTCCAGCATCAGCGCGAACAGATGCTCGGCGTTGCCGCCATCGAGATTACCGGTCGGCTCATCCGCCAGCACCAGCGCCGGTGAGGTCACCAGCGCGCGTGCCACCGCGGTGCGCTGTCGCTCGCCGCCGGACAGTTGGTGCGGCCGATGATTCAGCCGCTCGGCCAGACCGACCCGCGCCAGCAGGTCGCGCGCGCGCGCCAGCGCGCTGCTGGTACGCTCACGGCGCACCAGCAGCGGCATGGCGACGTTCTCCAGCGCCGAGAACTCAGGCAGCAGATGGTGGAACTGATAGACGAAACCGATGGTGCGGTTGCGCAACGCGCTGCGCTCACGCTCCGACAGCGCGTGAATGTCGCGCCCGCCCACTTCGATCACGCCGGCATTGGGTTGATCGAGCCCGCCCAGGATCTGCAGCAGCGTGGTCTTGCCCGAGCCCGAAGCGCCGATGATCGCCAGCCGCTCGCCGCGCGCCACCACCAGCTCCACCCCGGTGAGCACCTGCAGTGTGGTCGTCCCCTCACGGAAGCTGCGACACACCCCGCGCGCGCTCAACACGGCACCGGTGCCGTCAATCATGGCGCAGCGCCTCGGCCGGCTGGATGCCGGCGGCACGCCAGGCCGGATACAGCGTCGCCAGCGCGCACAGTGCAAACGCCACGCCGCAGATGCGCAGCACATCGCCCGTTTGTGCATAGGCCGGCAGATCGCTCATGAAGTACACCTTGGCATCGAGAAAGTGGGTACCCAGCACACGCTCCAGTGCGTGCACCAGCGCCTCCAGATTGGCTGCCAGGAGCAGCCCCAGAGCCGCCCCGGCGCTGGTGCCGGCCAGGCCGATGAAGGCGCCCTGGATGGAGAAAGCCGCCAAGATACTGCTCGGCCGGGCGCCTAGCGTGCGCAGGATAGCGATGTCGGAGCGCTTTTCTTTCACCACCATGACCAGCGCGGCGACGATATTGAAGGCAGCGACGGCGACCACCAGCAGCAGAATCACGAACAGCATCGATTTGGTGATCTCGATCGAACGGAAGAAATTACTATGGATGCGGGTCCAGTCACTCACGTAGTAGCCGCCGCCGAGTGCCACCGCCAGATCGCGCACCACGCGCGGGGCCAGGAACGCATCCTTGAGGGTGAGGCGCACGCCGGTGACGCTGTCGCCCATCTGATAAATGCGCGCCGCGTCCCGAAGCTGCAATAACGCCAGGCCGCGATCGTACTCATACATGCCGGAGTGAAATATTCCGGACACGCGAAAGCGGCGCATGCGCGGCTCGATGCCGGCCGGGGTCGCATCACCCTGGGGGGCGATCAGTACCAGGTCATCGCCGATCGCAACCGCGAGCGCGCTCGCCAGCGCATCGCCGAGAATGATGCGGTAGCTGCCGTCGGCCAGATCCTCGATGCGCCCGCCCTGGATGCGCTCGGCCAGTCCGACCGCACGCCGCTCCTGCTCCGGCAGCACACCGCGGATGGCGGTGCCGGCGGTGTGCGCGCCATGCATCAGCAGCGCCTGTGCCTCGATGTAGGGCACCGCCGCGACCACTCCCGGCAGCTTCAGCGCCTGCGCCTGATCGCGCCTCCAGTCCTTGAGATTACCGGTCAGTCCGGTGAGCGTGGCGTGCGAGGTGACGCTGAGTATGCGGGTCTTGAGCTCGCGCTCGAAGCCGTTCATCACCGACAGCACCACGATCAGCACGGCGACACCGACCATCAATCCGAGCGCCGAGACCACCGAGATGAACGACAGGAAACCGCGCCCGCGCGTCGAGCGCAGATAACGTGTCCCGAGCAGCCATTCGTACGCCAATGCCGGATCACTCGTAGCGCAGCGCGTCGGCCGGCGGCGTACGCGCGGCGCGCAGCGCCGGGTAGATGGTGGACAGCAGCGTCAGTATCAGGGCCGCGCTGCTGATCCAGGCGACATCGTGCGGATGCAGCTCGGAGGGAATGCTGGTGATGTAATACACCTCTGCGTCGAGAAACTGAAAATGCAGCAGGCGCTCGAGCACCGGCACGATGGTGCTGACGTTGCGTGCCAGCAGCACTCCTAGGGCCACCCCGGCGGCGACACCGAACCATCCGATCGCCAGCCCCTGGATGATGAAGGTGCGCATGATGGTCTGCGGCGAGGTGCCGAAGGTGCGCAGAATGGCAATGTCGGTGCGCTTGTCATTCACCACCATGACCAGCATCGCCACGATGTTGAATGCGGCTACGGCAACAATCAGCAGCAGGATCAGCGCCATCATCGTCTTCTCGATGCGGATGGCGCGAAAGTAACTGGCGTTCTCCTGGGTCCAGTCGCTGCTGGTGTAATCGCGGCCGGCCGCCGCGCGCACAGCCGGCATGAACCGCGCGACCTGGAGCGGATCGGTGAAACGCAGGCGCACTCCACTGGCGCCCTGCGCCCGCGGCGCGAACGCTCGCACATCGTCGATATGCGCCAGAATCAGCGTGTTGTCGTGATCCTCGAGGCCGGCCTGAAACACCCCGCCGACCGTGAACTCGCGCAGCCGCGGCTCGGGCGTGCCGTTAGGCGACGCCGTGGGTACCAGCAAAGTGACCTGGTCGCCGACCCGCACCCCGAGCTGATCGGCGATGTCGCGGCCGAGGATGACGGCATTGCTGCCGGCGGTAAGCGCATCGATGCTGCCCTCCACCAGCAGTGGCCGCACATCGGCCACCGCCTCCTCCGGGCCGGGGTCGATGCCGCGCAGCACCACCGGCAGCATTTCCGGCAGCCGCACCGCCAGCGCCGTGAGCTCGATATAAGGCGCCACTCCGACTACCCCCGGCAGGCGCTGCAGGCGCTCGCGCAGCCCGCGCTCGCCATCCGGCGCGGCCACGCCGATGGCGGTAACGTGGGCCTGGGCATTCAGCGACAACAACCGCTCGCGCAGCTCGCCTTCGAAGCCGTTCATGACCGACAGGATGACGATCAGCGCCGCGACCCCGAGCGACACCCCGGCCAGCGACACCCAGGTGATCAGCGAAACGAAGAACTTGTGCTGGCGCGAGCGTACGTAACGCAGACCGATGAACACTGAGAGCGGCTGAAACATGGGGCTGGCATTAGAGCACAGCCTTTCGCAAAACAGGACCTGGATCACAAACCGGCCGCGTGCGGGCGGCCTGAAGTCCGCGGCCTATCACACCGGTGCTATAGTTGTGGCTCTAGCATGGGCGTATAGGTGCGCTATGACAGGCAAAAAGAAACTGGCGGTGTTGCTGACGGTCGAGCTGAGCGTCGCGCTCGCTGTAGTGCTGGCCGGCTCGGCACGAGCCGAGACGGTCGCTGAAGGTGACCAGGTCATGGTGCGCGAGTCCGACATCGCGCGCCCGTCGCGCGGCATGACCATGCACGCGGTGGAGACGAAATTCGGGGCCCCACAGGAGCGCCATGCGGCGGTTGGCGAGCCGCCGATCTCACGCTGGGATTACCCCGGCTTCACGGTGTTCTTCGAGAAGGACCGCGTGATTCACGCGGTGGTCGATCCCGGCTCCTAAAGCTCACGCAAGCCGGCGGTGACCGGCTGGCGCGCCGCGCGCAATGCCGGGAACAGGCCGCCGATCAGTCCGATCGCCAGCGCCCAGCGTAGTCCAATCCAAAGCACCGGCGGCGACACCTGGAACGCGAACACCACCTGGGTGAAGTTCTGTCCCAGCGTGGACACCGTGTAGTGGTTGAACACGATCCAGGTCAGGATCGCCCCGAGCGCCCCACCCAGCAGCGCCAGCAGCATGGTCTCGTACAGCACCGAGGCGATGACCGGCAGGCCGCGAAAACCAATGGCGCGCAGCGTCGCGATCTCGCGGCTGCGCGTCGCCACCGCCGCATACATGGTATTGAGCGCGCCGAACACGGCCCCGATCGCCATGATGGCGGCGATGGTCACGCCCAGGATACGGATCAGCTTGGCCAGCGACGCCGACTGGTCGGTGTAATACGCGCGCGTGGTCTTCACATCCACCGTCAATCGCGGATCGCTGGTCAGTGCCGCCTTGAAAGCATCGAACGCATCCGCGCCGGTCAGCCGCACCGTTACCGCGGTGGTGCTGCTGCCGCGACGATAAGTGGCGGCGACCACGTCGGTGTCGGCCCACAGCTCGGAGTTGTGCGCATCGCCGGAGTCGAACACACCCACCACGGTCCAGGCCTGGCCATTGAGTTTGAGCGTTGAGCCGATATCAACCCCGGCGAACTGCCCGTGCGCGCCCTTGCCCACGATCAGTTCGCGCAGCCCGGAACCGAACTTGCGGCCGTCGATGATCCGCACGCCGGGCCGCAGGCTCCAGGCACGCTCGCCGATGCCGCGCACCTCAACGTTGGCGTCCAGGCCGCTGCTCTTCTTCGGCAGCGCCGCCACCACCACCAGTTCGGCTGAGGCGATCGGCTGCCCCTGTGCGTTGCGCAGCACCTGCGGTGCCTCCGCCACCACGGTGGCGCTGTCATGATCCAGTACCGAGTTGATTTCGGTCTGGGCCCCGGCGCGCATCACGATCGCGGTGTCGTCGGTACCGCTTTCCATGAGCGCAGCCTCGAAGCCGGCAGCCATTGCCAGTAACGCCACCAGCACGGCGACCACCCCGGCGATGCCCACCACCACCACCGAGGCCGCACCGAGGCGCTGCGGGATCGTCGCCAGGCCGACCTCGGTCACCGACCAGGCCTGCCGTCCGATGCGCGTCGCCACGGTCCACAGTGCCAGCAGCAGCACCGCCGCCAGCAGCAGCCACCACGGCGCCAGCACCAGCAGCGCGATGGCGCCCGCGGCGCCGATCAGGCTGCCGATCAGGGAGCCGGCGCTGCGCGTGCGTGACCGGGCCATGCTGGCGCTGCTCAGCGTCCGGCCAGCGCATCGACGATGCGCAGCCGCATGCCGCGGCGCGCGGGCAGCGCCCCGACGATGAGCCCGATCAGCACCATCAGTCCGACCCCGCGCAGCCAGATGGCCGCGCCGACCCGGGTCATCGGCACCGCCTCTCCTACCGCCGCGCGCACCGCATCCACCACCACACCGGCGAGCAGCAGCCCGATCGCCCCTCCAAGCACGATCAGCAGCACCGATTCAACCAGCAGCAGTACCAGCACACTGTGATTGGAGAAGCCGATGGTCTTCAGCACCGCCAGCTCCGGCACGCGCTCGCGTACCGCCTGCGCCATGGTGTTGCCGGTCAGCAGAATCAGCGTAAAGAACACCGCGCCCATGATCGCGCCGACGATCAGGCCGATGTCCCCGTACTGGCTGACGAACGCCGCATTGAAAGCCTGCTCGGTCTGCGTCTTGGTCTCATGATCGGAGTTGACCGACAGCGAATCCACCGCGTCGGCCACCTGCTGGGCCAGGGTGCGGTCGCTGACCTGAGTGATGTACCAGCCGACATTGCCGTTGCCGAAGGCGCGCGCCTCGTCGAAATAATCCCAATTGAAGAAGAATATGGCCTCCTGGCTTTTCTGCTTTGGATTAGAGACCCGGTAGATGCCGACCAGGTCGAAGGTCCAGGTGTTGGCGCCGCTTTTCTGCGGGAAGATGGTCGCCTGCAGCGGAATCTTGTCGCCCAGCTTCCAGTTGTATTTCCTGGCGAGGCTTTCGCCGACCACCGCGCCGGTGCGGGTGTTGTGAAACGCCGTGCGCTCGGCCTGCGACAGCTGCCATTCCGGATATAGATCGAAGTAATTGTCCGCCACCGCCTCGTTGGCGAAGAAGTCCTTCGGATCCTGGTAGATGCCTCCAAACCAGTTGGCGTAGGTTACTTTCGCCACCCCCGGCAGCGCCGCGATTCCCGACAGCAGGCTCTTCGGCAGCGACATAGTGAAGCTGATCTTCGACACCGTCACCAGGCGGTCGACGCCGGCCACGCTACTGGCGGCATTCGCAAACGCGCTGCGCACCGAGTCGAGCAGTCCGAACAGCAGGAACGCGGCCAGTACCGACAACAGCGTGAATACGGTACGCGTCTTGCGCCGGAACATTGCGCTCCAGACCAGCTGCAGGTACTTCACGCCGGCGCCCGCTCCGCTGCTGCCACCAGGCTGCCCTTGTCCAGCTGCAGCGTGTGCTTGGCAAACTCGGCGGCCTTCGGATCGTGCGTCACCATGATGATGGTCTTGCCGTGATCGCGGTTGAGTTGCTGCAGCAGCGTCAGCACCTCGGCCGCCGATTGCCGATCCAGATCGCC